>ERZ857965.25-NODE-25-length-231325-cov-8.387932_pt1 | contig 231325 bp, 243 predicted proteins | sample MGYA00519758_ERZ857965 | MGnify/ENA primary metagenome ERZ857965 (study PRJEB31778, sample SAMEA3449381) | human gut metagenome | biome: human gut; feature: human-associated habitat; material: faeces | place: United Kingdom | collected 2010/2012 ...
CTAGTGAAAACAGAAAGACAATACATATACCATCACCATCTGAAGGTAAAGAAGTTGAAACAACATGTATGGACAATGCTGGCAACGATTCAGGATCTATAAAAAAGAAGTATTACGTAAAAACACATGGACCAGATCCAGTATGTAAATGGAATGACTGCTTAACAGGTTCTAACACTTGTCGTTATGGTTGTAGTACTTGCACTAAAAACTCATGTAAAAGTATAGGAGTAGTTGGTGGAAATCTTTGTACTAAAAAAGGTGGATTTATAGATGGCCCAAACGGTGAGTGTACAGTGTGTACAAAAGTAAAAACAAATTGTAATTGTAGCGAATGTTATTATGGTAAAAATACGTGTGTAGGTGGACGTGAGTCCTGCTGGCATTACTAGGGGCAACATATGAAAAAGAAAATAGGAATATTTTTGGTTTTAATAGCAATAATTGTAATATCAGTAACAACATATAGTTATTTAGCAAACAAAGATAGTAAAAATACAATTGACCAAAACGATGAAGAAGAAATATCACTAAAGTCAGAAGAACTAAAAAATTTGTTAAAATATATTCAAAATGACAAAATTTATAAATATGATAGTGATTACTTAATAAATATATATTATAGTAATCAAAAAACAAATATTGACGAAATGCCAAATCACAATAAAATTAACTTTGCAATTGCAATGCATTATTTAGACAGTAATACTGATATATGCCAATTAAAAAACGTAGAGTTAACAAGTGAAGAAGTAGCATCATATATAAAAGAAGTATATGGACCAGATGTAATATATGGGGAAGTTGAAGAGGGAAATCTGTTTGGCTTCAAGGATGGAAAATATACATTAAAACTAACAAGTTGTGATGAAGATGATAATTTGTTTGAAGATGATATTAAAACAGTAGTTACTAAAGCAATTAAAAAGGATGATGAAATAAAAATCTATCAAAAGATGGCTTATATATTCAAAAGAACTAGAATAAATGAAGATCAAAGTAAAACAGAATACTATACATTCCTAACTGGTTTCGATGTATCTGGAATACCAGTATACAGTGATGTACCTTTGGAAGATGTTGACTCGAAAGACATAACACTAGATGATTTCAATACATATATATTTACCTTTAGAAAAGCTAATGATGGAAAATACTACTTTTATTCAGTTGAACCATCGCCTTCCAATAAACCACAAAAGCTCTATGAAGAATAAATTTAAGTGTAAACTAATATCTTTTAATATAATAACTAAATAAGACTATGCTATAATTATGTAGTATAGTTTTATTTACATAAAGAAAGGCACAAAATGAAAAAGAAAGTTGTAGTTTTAGGTGGAGGAACAGGAATGAGTTCTCTGCTTTATGGATTAAAAGAATTCCCTATAGATATAACTGCAGTTGTATCTGTGTGTGATGATGGAAGAAGTACTGGAAGATTAAGAAAAGAGTTTAATATTCCAGCTGTTGGAGATATAAGAAAAGTTTTGGTAGCATTGTCAGAAACAGATCCACTTGTAGAAAGACTTCTTAATTATAGATTTGAAACAACAAGTGATTTAAATGGACACACTGTAGGTAATCTTTTACTAACAGCAATGGGAAACATGACTGGAAACATGTCTGATGGCATTGAAGCAATTAGTAAAATATTGAATCTTCATGGGAAAATCCTACCACTAACAGAAGATAATGTTACTTTAGTTGCAAAAATGAAAGATGGAAGTATTGTAGAAGGTGAACACAACATAACGGAATCAAACAGAAAAATAATGAAAGTTTATTATAAAGAGAAACCAGAAGTAAATCCTCTAGTATTAGAAGAAATTCAAAAAGCAGATTTAGTGATATTGAGTATGGGAAGTATATATACCAGCATAATTCCTAATCTATTGTGTAAAGAAATTGTCAAGTCGTTAGAGAAAATAGATACTCCAATAATGTATACTTGCAACATGATGACACAACCAGGAGAGACAGATAATTTAAAAGTAAGTGAACATATTTCTATAATAAATAAGTATTTAGGCAAAAGAAAAATAGATGTAGTAGTAGCAAACGATGGAAAGATAGAAGAAGAAATAAGAAAGAAATATGAGTCATTAGAACAAAAAGATCCTGTAATATTAGACAGAGAAAAATTAAAAAATATAGAGATTATTTCCAATAATTATGTTACAATAAAGGACAAATATTTAAGGCACGACGAAATTTTATTATCACTAGATATATTTAAGTATTTAATAACGAAGTAGGTGTAGTATATGAAGTTATCTTTTGTGATCCCTTGTTACAATGAAGAATCTAATGTAAATTTAATACATGATGAAATAGCAAAGATTTTCTCACCTCTTTACAAGTATGAAATAATATTTGTAAATGATGGAAGTAGCGACAATACTTTAAAAAGCTTGAAAGAAATCTTGAAAAATAGTAAGACTAAGATAAAAGTAATAAATTTTTCTAGAAACTTTGGAAAAGAAGCTGCTATATATGCAGGATTAAAAGAAGCAAAAGGGGATTATATTTCTTTAATTGATGCAGATATGCAGCAAGATCCTAAATATGTTATGGAAATGGTATCATTTCTTGATAAAAACGAAGAATATGATTCAGTAGCAATGTATCAAGATAAAAGAAAAGAAGGAAAAGTTTTAACATTCTTTAAAAAAAGTTTTTACAAGTTAATAAACAAGATATCAGATACTAAGTTTCAGTCTAATGCTAGTGATTTTAGAACATTTAGAAAGTGTGTTATTAAATCAGTGTTAGAATTAAAAGAATATTATAGATTTTCAAAAGGAATATTTTCTTGGGTAGGATACAACACTTATTATATGCCATACACAGTTAAAGAAAGAGCAACAGGTACTACAAAGTGGTCTTTTAAAAAATTATTTAAATATGCTTTAGATGGTATTATTTCTTTTACAACAGCACCTTTAAAGATGGCAACATATATAGGACTTATGTCTTCTTTTGCATCAATCGTTTACTTAGTATTTGTAATAATTCAAAAATTAGCATGGGGTATTGATATACCTGGATATGCAACGATTATTACGTTAATATTATTCTTAGGAGGAATGCAGCTTTTCTCTCTTGGAATAATTGGTGAATATATTGGCAGAAACTATATAGAAACAAAGAATAGGCCTATATATATAGCAAAAGAAATACTAGAAAACAAGGAGTAATTATGATAACAGGAATACTTTTAATAATCTTTGGATTAAAAATATATGATAATTTAGATAACAAAATAAAAGAAATATTAAAATATTTAATCGTTGGAGGTTTAACAACAGTAGTTAGTATAGTTAGTTATTATATAGTTAGACTTTTTATTGAAAACTATTTAGTATGTACAGTAATATCATGGATATTTGCAGTAGCTTTCGCTTATATTACAAATAGAGTATTTGTTTTCAATAGCAAACGAGAAAATATATTTAAAGAATGTACAGAATTCGTTTTTTCAAGAATATTATCTTTAGTAGCAGAGGTTGCAGTAATGTACCTGTTAGTAGATTTCTTAAATATCTCTGATAAAATTTCAAAGATTATTGTACAAGTAATCATAGTAATGCTTAATTACATATTTAGTAAGTTGTTTGTATTTAAAGAAAATAAATAAATTTTAAGTACACCTACCTAAAGTGATGCATATCATTTATTAGGTAGGTGTTATTTTATGTCAAAAGAAAGATTTATTGGTTTTGTAAAAAATAATCCAGCATTAGTAGATTATGTCAAGAAGAATAATACTTCATGGCAAAGTTTGTATGAAGTATATGCCTTATATGGAGAAAATGAAGAAGTATGGAGTAAGTACTTAAATAGTAAAGAAAATTCTGTAAATGAACTAGTAGGTATGATTAAAAATATAAATTTAGAATCAGTAAGAAAAGTTGTTGATGGGCTTCAAAGAACAATTTCTCTAGTACAAGACATTTCAGGCAAAGGTGAAACAATAGAACCCTATGAAAAAAGGCAAAAATATGAGGATTTAGATGATTAACAGTGCAATTATGAGTATTAAGAATAATCCAATGCTATATATGTATCTAAAATATCATTCCTATTGGTATAAAGAACTTTTGAGAAATCCTAGCGCAATAAGGGAAATGATAGAAGAGATGAAAAAAGAATATAAAATGACAACTAAGGATAGATTAGAAAACTTAACTGAAAGAATAAATTTGGTAAATAATATGTTAGAAATATTTGGTTAATATAGTCTTTTTTTCTATTTTAGTGTATAATTCATCTAGGTGATTTTTGTGAAAAAAGTAGAATTATTAAGTCCGGCTGGCAACATGGAATGTTTAATATCAGCGGTTCAAAACGGTGCAGATGCAGTTTACCTAGGTGGAAAGAAGTTTGGAGCTAGAGCATTTGCAAACAATTTTGATGGTGAAGAGATGATCAAGGCAATTAAATATTGTCATCTTTATGGTGTGAAAATTTATGTTACAGTTAACACACTGGTATATGATAGTGAAATGAAAGAGGCTTTGGAATATGTTTCTTTCTTGCATAAAAACGGTGTTGATGCTCTTATCGTGCAAGATATTGGACTTATAAGGAAAATAAGACAGACATATCCTACTTTGGAGCTTCATGCATCAACTCAATGCCATAATCATAGCAAAGATAGTGTTTTGGAAATGAAAAAGCTAGGGGTAAAAAGAGTAGTGCTTGCAAGGGAATTGTCATTAGAAGAAATTAAAAATATAGATGTTGATATAGAAAAAGAAGTTTTTGTTCACGGTGCTTTATGTGTATCTTATTCAGGTTGTTGTCTTTTTAGTAGCATGAATGGTGGAAGAAGTGGTAATAGAGGTGAATGTACCGGTTGTTGCCGCCTTCCATATAAACTAATTAAAAATGGTAAAGAATTAAAGACTAATGGTGATTATTTATTATCTACTAGATCATTATGTACTATAACTAAAATTAAAGAGTTAATAGAAAGTGGTATAACATCTTTTAAAATAGAAGGAAGAATGAAAAGCCCAGAATACACAGGGTATATAACTAGAATTTATAAAGAAAAAATAGATAATTATTATAATAAGAAAAATATAAACGTATCAGCTGAAGAAATTGATAATATTAAAAAATTATACAATAGAAAATTAACACTTGGATATCTTTTTGGTGAACACGGAAAAAACTTGATGAATATAGAAACATCAAACCATATTGGGCTTGAAATTGGTAAAGTTATATATGTTGATTCAAAGGTAATTAAGATAAAACTTGATCAAGCTTTATATCAAGAAGATGGTATAAGATTTGGTAACGATAAAGGTATGATTGTAAACAAACTTTATGATCAAAAGATGAGATTAGTAAATAAAATAGAAAAGGGAAATATAGCAGTATTAGACAATAAAATAGGACTAGATAAAAAAGAAATTGTTAAAAAAACACAAGATATACTTTTAACAAGAAGTTTAAAGAATTTACCAGTAAGGAAAGTAAAAATCAAAATGAACTTAACAGCTAAAATAGGGGAAACTTTAACTCTTGAAGTAAGTGATGGCAAAAACAAAGTAATAAAATATGGAAATATAGTAGAAAAAGCTCAAAATAGTCCTACTACAAATGAAAAAATCAAAGCACAAATAGAAAAACTAGGGAATACTCCTTTCATTTGTGAGAGCCTAGAATTGCAAACTGATAAAAATATTTTTATAGGTATTAAAGATTTAAATGATCTAAGAAGAGCATGTACAGAGAAATTGATAACTTTAAGAGAAAATTACCTTCCAAGCGAATATCTAGAAAATAAAGAACTTATAGACAAAGAAGATAAGAACAATTATAAAAATGGGCCACTAAGTATAAATTTTCTTGTAACAAATGAAGATCAACTGAAAACAGTGCTCAAAGAAAATGTTGGAAATATATATGTAGAAGATTACAATTTATATTTAAAATATATGACAAGAGAAAATGTATACTACAAATTAAATAGACTCAATGATGGTAAGAAAAATTATGATAATAAAAATCTTTTAATAACCGAGTTAGGGGCACTAAAATATACTAAAAATAATAATGTAATATCTGATTATTTCTTAAATGTTACAAATACAAGTACTCTAGAATATCTATTAGAAAATGGCGTAAATAAAGTAACTATTTCACCGGAAAAGATGTTAGAAAATATAGAAGCATACAAAAAATATAAAGACAGCGTTGAAGTTTATATATATGGAAGAGTAGAGCTTATGGTTATGAAGTATTGCCCATTAAATATGCTTATAAATAATGATAATAAAAAATGTTCTTTATGTTTAAGTAAGGGCAAATATAGTTTAAAAGATGCAAAAGGTAATTTTTACCCAATTAAATCATATCCACATTTAACTCATATTCTTCACTATAAACCAATAAATTTACTAGAAGAAATTAGAAACTTAAAAATGCTTAATATTAGTAATTTTAGAGTAGAACTTTATGATGAACAAGAAAAAGAAATTATAAGTATAATAAAGGAAATAAAAAGAAATTATGAATAGTGAAATTATAGATAAATTAGATGAAATAATATCATTACTAGAAAGTAATAAGGACATAAAAAGATTTGTCAAACTTAAAGACATATTACTAAAAGATGATGAAATGTTAAAAAAAATAGAGAAAGTTCAAACTTCGGATTACTCAAATGAATATATAGAAGTAAAAAGGGAAATATTGGAAAGTGAAACTTTAAAAGAATATAAAGAGTTAGAAAGAGAGATTTATTTTTTAGTGCAAGAAATAAACAAAAGATTAAATAGTTTAACTAAGGAGAAAAAGTGTGAAAATCATTAGTGGAAGTTTAAAAGGTAGAATAATAAAAGGTTATGATATAGAAGGAACTAGACCTACTATGGATAGAGTCAAAGAGTCACTTTTTGGTATGATACAAACTTATATCAGTGACAAAGTAGTACTAGATCTATTTGCAGGTACAGGAAACTTAGGCTTTGAAGCAATCAGTAATGGTGCTAAGTTATGTATTTTTAATGATAAAAACAAGAAGTGTACAAGCCTGATAAAAGAAAATATCAATATTTTCAACATTGAATCAAAAGCAGTTGTACTGAATCTAGATTGTAAGAAAGCTTTAGAGTATATTAAAGAAAACAACATCAAACTAGATTTAGTATTTCTAGATCCACCATATAAAGATAGAAGTTTAAATGACGTTATTACATACATTCATGATAATTCTTTGTTAAACAAAAATGGCATAATTGTTTGTGAAATAGATAATTTATACCTTAATATTAGTTATTATGAAGTAATAAAAGAAAGAAAATATAATGATAAATATATAATTATTTACAGGAACTAATTAAGTAAATTTATATTAAAATTCGACAAAATCTTACTTCTAAATTTCATATACTTATTTTGGTGATGAATTTTGAGAATATATTTTGCTTTTAACATAAAAAATGAATTTTATGAACTATATAAAGATACTCCAAGCGTTCTCTATAATTTTTTAAATCAGTTATATCATTTTAAAAGAAGTGATCTTGATTATGGTAACAATTTATTTAAACAGATAGCACTTCTTTTTGATAAAGGTGAGCTTGATAAGAAGTTATTTATAAAACTTCATAATAAAATGAAATATTCCAAAAAAGGTGATGATCACATTATAAATAATCTTTATAGAGATGAAGTAAGTATTATGAAAATAAAGAAAAGCTATATAGTTATAAATTCAAATAGAAATTCCACTGAATTTTTTGAGTTTTTAAAAGAGATAGGTGGGCACATATTCATCTGCGACTTTAATAATCATGATTATTTTTATGCAAGTGAAGTAAAAATGCTTGTATAATTTTTTTCTTTTTAGTATACTTTTTACAGGAGATGATTATATATGGAATTATTTTTAGATATACTTAAAGTACTCGGTATTTTAATAGTTGGAGCTATAATTGGTTTCTTCATTGCTAAAAAATACATGATGAAATATTTAAAGAAGAATCCACCAATAAATGAAGAAATGATTAAAACACTTATGATGCAAATGGGAAGAACACCATCACAAAAACAAGTTAATCAAATGATGAAACAAATGGGAAAATATATGTAATGTATATTTTCTTTTTTATATAGCAATAATCAAAGGAAATAACCACAAAAACCTTGACTAATAAGTATAAAAATGTTAAAATCATACTGTTTGTAGCCTCTATAGCTCAAACCGCATTGAAAAGGTTAGAAACAATTTTTTAAAATTGTGCCTTAAAAGCGAGCCAGAATTATGAAAAAGGAGGATTCTATGAAAGCAGTTATAAAAGTTGGTGGAAAACAAGTTCTAGCATCTTTAGGAAGTACTATTTATGTAGAAAAGATTAATGGCAATGTTGGAGACACAGTAAGATTTAACGAAGTATTAATGCTTGACTCAAAAATAGGTAATCCTTATGTAGAGGGTGCTGTTGTTGAAGGAAAAATTGAAAAACAAGGAAAGCAAAAGAAAATCCTAGTGTTCAAGTACAAACAAAAAGACAGAGCAAATCGTCGTACTCATGGACATAGACAACCTTACACAAAAGTAACTATTACAAAAATTGAAGGATAATAATGATTAAAGTTAAATTAAGTGAAGATAAAATTGAAATAACTGGTCATGCAAATTATGATGAGTATGGAAAAGATATCGTATGTAGTGGCGTATCAAGTATAGTCACTACAACAGTAAATGCAATACTTTCTTTTAATGATAAGTATATATCTTATAAAGAAGAAAAAGATAAATTTACTATAGTAATAAATCTTCACAATGATATCGTAGATAAACTTATTAACAATATGATAAATATGTTGAAAGAAGTTGAAACAAATTATCCTAAAAATTTAAAAATTAGAAAGGAGAACTTATAATATGTTGAAGCTTAATTTACAATTATTTGCCCACCATAAAGGACAAGGATCAACATCTAACGGACGTGATTCAGCTGGACGTAGACTTGGAGCAAAAGCAAGCGACGGACAACTAGTTACTGCTGGTTCAATTTTATATCGTCAAAGAGGAACTAAAATTCATCCAGGAGTAAACGTTAAAAGAGGTAGCGATGATACACTATATACTACAGTAACAGGTATAGTAAAATTCGAACGTTTAGGAAGAGATTCAAAACAAGTTAGTTGTTACCCTGCAGAATAATTTATAATTGAAATACGAAAACACAAATTACTAAAAAGTTTGTGTTTTTTTTTGCTTTCAACTTAAAACATGCTATAATAAATTAAGTAATGGGGGAATTCTTATGCTTTTAGTTAGTGACTATGATGGTACATATAGTAATAATGATGAGAGTATATACTTAAATAATGAAGCAATAGAAAAATTTATGAAAGATGGAAACACTTTTGTACTTTCTAGCGGTAGAAGTTATACATCACTATTAAAAGAGACAATTGATTATGAAATCCCTTATCATTATTTAGGAACGAATAATGGCAACTGTCTATTTGATTCAAATGGGCAATTATTATATAGTAGTGCAATTGATAGAGATATTTTAAGAAGTGATGCCTTCAATAGAATGTGTGACATGTCAAACAGAACTAGATACTATTATGAAAAAGTTGCATCAGATGAGTATTATCCAAGTCGTCCTATAAATACTGTTGTTTTTATGATAAATAAAAGACGAATTACAAGGAAAACAGTAGAAGCTTTAAAAGAATTAAGAAATAGAGCAGAAGATTATGAGATATCGGACTATCCATATCAAGATGTATTATGCTTTTTTATGAAAAAGAAAGATGTGTCTAAAGCAACTGGTGTTGAATACTTAGAAAGGAATTTACAAATACCAAAGAAAGATATATTCACAGTAGGAGATGCTATAAACGATCTTGAGATGATAAGAGAATATAATGGTTATCAGATTGGAGATAGAATGTCGCTTTCGGAAGTAGCACTTGATAGTTATGATACAGTACACCGTCTTGTAAAAGACATAAGAAGTAACAAAGTAAAAAGGAGGTATTAAAATGTTTGTAGATGAGGTTTTATTAAAAGTAGAAGCAGGTCGTGGTGGAGATGGATGTCTTGCCTTTAGGCGTGAAAAATATATACCAATGGGTGGGCCATTCGGTGGAAATGGTGGCAAAGGATCTGATATTAAGTTCGTAGTTGATGAAGGATTGCACACTTTGATCGACTTAAGGTATATGAAGGTTGTAAAAGGTGAAAAAGGTGAAAATGGATCTGGAAAAAATCAAAATGGGAAAAATGCTAAAGATGTAATAATTAAAGTACCACAAGGCACAATTATTAAAGACAACGATACAGGACTTATTTTAGCAGATTTAAAAAATCACGGCGATGAAGTAGTAGTTGCATATGGTGGTAGAGGTGGAAGAGGAAATACAGCATTTAAAACTCAAAGTAATCCTGCACCTAATTTTGCTGAAAATGGTGAGCCAGGCGAATTTAGAAATCTAAAAGTTGAGCTAAAACTTTTAGCAGATGTTGGTTTAGTAGGAATGCCAAGTGTTGGGAAAAGTACAATAATCTCAATGGTTTCTAAAGCAAAACCAAAAATAGCGGCATACCACTTCACAACACTTCATCCAAACCTTGGAGTAGTTAAGGTGAAAGATGGAAGAAGCTTTACTATTGCTGATTTACCGGGCTTAATAGAAGGAGCTTCTTTAGGAGAAGGTTTAGGAGATAAGTTCTTAAAACACATTGAAAGGACAAGAGTTATAGCACACGTAATTGATATTAGTGGTTTTGAAGGAAGAAACCCATATGAAGACTATGTTACAATAAAAAAAGAACTTGAAAACTTTGATCCAACGTTACTTCAAAGACCAGAAGTTATAATTGCCAATAAAATGGATGGAGAGAAAGCAAAAGAAAACTTAGAAGAATTTAAAAAGAAAGTAAAAGATAAAGAAATCTTTGAAGTTACCGCAATTTTAGATGAAGGATTAGAACCTGTTATGACACACATTGCAGACATTCTTGATAAGATACCAACAAAACCATTATATGAAGAAGAAAATTATGAATCTTTCGTACTTTATAAATTTAAGAAAGAAGAACCATTTACTATAACAAAAGAGGATAATGTTTGGGTTGTTAAAGGAAAAGAAGTTGAAAAACTTCTTATGATGACTAGATTTGGAACTGATGAAGCAGAAGCAAGATTTGCTAACAAATTGAGAAAAATGGGGATTGATGATAAATTAGTTGAATTAGGGGTTCAAGAAGGTGATTTAGTAAGAATACTTGATTACGAGTTTGAATTCAAATAAAAAAAGTAAGGGAGAAGTAATATGGAAAACAAGAGAGTAAAAATGTGCGAAGTACTAAAGGTACTACCGCCATACTTAGACAATAATGAATATTTTAACCACGCATTTAGAAATTTAATAAAGGAGTGCAGAGAATTTGTTTTAGGGGCAGTTCCAATAGGAACATATATTTTTACACCAGTTACTAGCGTCGATAATGAAAGTTTTACATTTGAGATGAGTATAAACACAAAAGGAACTGTAGATGCTATTACAAGAAAAATTATTACAAGTGAGGCTTCTGGACCAAAAGCAATTTATGAAAGCATTACTACTGTTAGAAATCAAAAAGATGGAACATATACTGTAAAGAAAAGAAATGCTGAAATACAACGAGAAAAGGCTGGACCACTAACAATAAGAAATCAAAGGCAAGAAACAACTACCTTTGATAGAAACGATAATCAGTTAAAAAAAGAAAGACGTATTTATCAACCAGAGTCAGAGTTAACATTTAACGAAGATTTATATAATGAGTGGAGTAAAGAAGTTCCATTACAAAAAGAGATTACAACATATTATTTAAATAGAGAAAATGCTATAGAAGAAGAAAGAGACTATATTTCAGGAACAAACAAAAAGTTTTATTTACAACTAGAAGATGAAAAAGAAGAAAAGAAAACAGAAATTAGCAAGGAAATATTTGATACACAGATGAGTGCATACAATGAAATTACTGCCAGCAATATTACTTCAACCTATGGTACAAGATTAGTAAAAATACCACCTAAAAACTAGAAGAACTTAAAATTAAGTTCTTTTCTTTTTGGTTTCTTATAAAATGTTAAAATACTTGCTTAAAGAAATAGACTTTAATTATAAAATATGATAAAATTCTTCTAGGTGATTGAAGTGAAAAATAGAAGTGAATTAAGAGAAATCGCTATGAAGGTATTATATCAAGTATATATATATCAAAATAGCAACACATCATATGATGTAAATGAACTAATTAAAGACCAAATAGAAGTAGAAAATGAGTTTGTTGACGAGCTTGTTAATGGTGTTATTAAAAATCAAAAAGAAATATCACACCTTGCAAATGATAATTTAACTGGTTGGGATATAGATAGATTAAGTAAAGTTGATAAAGCAATTCTAAGTGTTGGAATATATGAACTAGTATATACAGAAACACCAAGTGTAGTAGCTATAAATGAAGCTGTTGAACTTGCTAAAAAATACAGTGATGAAAAAGTAGTAAAAATGATAAATGCTGCGCTTGATAAAATTTACCATAACGAGGAAGAAAATGAACAATAATTATATAACAGTAACACAACTTACTAGATATATAAAATATAAAATAGATAATGACCAAAATTTAATGAAAATTTATTTAAAAGGGGAAATATCTAATTTTAAGGCCCACACTAGAGGGCACTTTTATTTTACAATTAAAGATGAAAATACAAGAATAAACGCCATAATGTTCGCATCCAGTGCTGCAAAAGTAAAAGTTATGCCGCAAGATGGTATGAAGGTCCTAGTAAGTGGAAGAATAAGTGTCTATGAATCAACAGGTAGTTATCAAATATATGTTGATACTCTTGAAGAAGATGGAGTAGGTAACTTATATGTAGCATTCGAAGAATTGAAAAAGAAACTTGAAAAAGAAGGTTTATTTGCCGAAGCACACAAAAAGAAAATACCAAGAATACCAAGAAAAATTGGTATAATAACAGCGCCAACAGGAGCAGCTATAAAAGATATTTTATCTACATTAAAAAGAAGATGGCCACTTGCAGAAACTATCCTCTTTCCATCACTTGTTCAAGGTAAAGAAGCTGCAGTTGACATTGTAAGAAATATTGAACTTGCTAAAAATTACGATTTAGATGTTTTAATTGTTGGACGTGGTGGTGGATCTATTGAAGATTTATGGTGCTTTAACGAAGAAATCGTAGCAAGAGCAATATATGATTTAGATATACCAGTTATTTCCGCTGTAGGACACGAAATAGATTTTACTATATCAGACTTTGTTGCGGACTTAAGAGCACCAACACCAACAGGAGCAGCAGAAATGGCGGTACCAAACATAAACGACATTGTAAGTTTACTAAATCAATTAGAAATAAGACTTATAAATTCAGTCAATAATACATTAAAATTAAGAAAAGAAAAGTTAGAAAAAATCAAAGAAAGTTTTATTCTAAAAAATCCAATTTCAATGTATGAAGTAAAAGAAGAAAAATTTGATAACATATATGAAAGACTAATCGCATCATACAAAAACATTATAAATGTAAACAAGCAGAATTTAATACTTTTAGAAAACAAATTAAGTAACAATGTAACAAGAACACTTGATAATAACAAACACAAATATTTAAATATTATAAATAAGCTTGAAGCTTTAAATCCCCTTTTAACAATTAAAAGAGGATATACAGTAACAAGATTAAATGGAAATGTAATTTCATCAGCAAAAAAAATTAAAAAAGATGACATTATAGAACTTGAATTTCAAGATGGCAAGCAAAATGCTAAAGTAATATAGGAGGAAAATATGGCAAAAAAGGAAGAACAAAGTTTTGAAGAATCATTAAAAGAATTAGAAACAATTGTTAAAGATTTAGAAAGTGGTAATACAAATCTAGATGATGCTATAAACAAATTTAATGATGCTATGAAATTATCAAAAGTATGTAATGATAAATTAAAAAATGCCGAAGAAAATGTCAATAAAATTTTGAAAGAAAATGGCAGTTTAGAAGATTTTAAGATAGAAGAGTAAATAACATTTCGTATGTTATTTTTCTTTTTAGGGAAGAATATATTATGAAAAGAGAATTAAGAAAAAAATATTTAGAAATAAGAAAGAATCTAAAGGATAAAAGACTTAAAGATAAAGTTCTTTTTGAAAAAATAATAGCAAGTGAAAAGGTAAAAAATGCTAAAGAAATTCTTATATATGTTTCCAAGGATGATGAGGTATCAACTACTGATTTAATTGAATATTTTTTAAATCAAAAAAAGATAGTGGCAGTTCCTAAAGTAGTAAATCAAGACTTAGAATTTCATAAGATAAAAAGTTTTGATGATCTTTCTATAGGATACAAAGGAATTTTAGAACCAAATAAAAATAACAAAATTAAAACTTTTAAATCATGCATTTCTATAACTCCAGGGATATGTTTTTCAAAAAATGGTTATAGAATTGGTTATGGTAAAGGTTTTTATGATAGATTTTATCAAAAAAATAATATTTATAAAATAGGTCTTTGTTACAAAGAATGTATTACAGATAATAAATTTTGGGAAGAACATGACGTAAAAGTAGACGAAGTAATAACCGATTAAAAAAACTTTCTAATAATTACCACGTTTATAAAAAAAATTAAAAATCATAATAATAATGTAGTTTGATTAAAAGGAGATGAATTCATGAATTTTAAGAAAAAACTACTATTATTGTTCTCAGTACTAGCATTTTTTATACCAAATGCCACATATGCATATTCCGATAAGGTTATTTTAGGTGGAAATAATATTGGAATAACAGTTAACATGAAAGATGTATTAGTAGTAGGATTTTATAAAACCGGTGGTAAATATCTTGCTAAAGAAAGTGGAATGCAAATTGGAGATAAAATAACGCATGTAGAAGGAGTAGCTGTAAATAATATTGATGAAATGATTGAGATTATGAATCAAAAAATCAAAGATAATAAAGTGAACATTACTGTAAGAAGAAATAATAAAGATTTAAATTTTCAAATAAATTTAGTTAAAGAAGATGGAGTCTATAAAACAGGACTATATATTAAAGATCGAATAACAGGTATAGGAACATTAACTTATATTGATCCGGAAACTAAAGTTTATGGTGCATTAGGACATGAAATAACATCTTCACATGATGGAAAAATAATAGATATTTCCTCAGGGAAGATATTTAAAGCAATAATAACCGGGAATACAAAGAGTACAAATAATAGAACCGGAGAAAAGAATGCTGTGTTTGAATCAAGTAAAATTTTTGGTACTATAAAAGAAAATACCATAAGGGGAATATATGGCTTGTATACAGAGTCACTTGATAAAGAAAACTTAATAGACATAGCAGAAAAAAGCGAAGTAAGTTTAGGTAAAGCTTATATATACACTGTAATAAAGGATAATGATATAGAGAAGTTTGAAATAAATATCATAAAGTTAAATGAAGATAGTGAAACAAAAAACATATTGTTTGAAATAACAGATGATAAACTGTTAAATGCTACAAATGGTGTAATAAAAGGTATGAGTGGAAGTCCAATAGTGCAAAATGGAAAGCTAATAGGAGCAGTAACACATGCAATAGTTAACGATGCAAATAAAGGTTATGGTATATACATAACTACAATGCTAGAAGAAGGAGAAAATTAAGAGCTATAAAGCTCTTTTTATTTGTTTACAATTATAACTATGTATGCCATTCTTAAGCTTAAAATTTAAAAAAAGAGTCAAGATTTTCTTAAAATTTGATGTCAATAATTAATAACAAGTTCACTAATATTGAATTTTTTAACAAAATGTGGTACAATGTGCACATACAAATGGATAATATTTGTAGAGAAAGGGGAAAAATAATTATATATGAATAGAAAAACATTGCCGCAAGTATTTGGCTGGATGTTTGTAGGACTAATGGTAACTTTTATTTCCGCATATATTGTTTCAATAAATACAAATATGCTAGAAAACATTTATTCAGGAAGCTTTTACTGGATATTTGTTGTAGTAGAGTTAGGACTTGCAATATGGTTAAGTGCTAGAATACACAAAATGAGTGGTACAACAGCAACGATATTATATTTAATTTATACCTTTATAACAGGATTAACATTATCATTTATATTCGTTGCATACAAAATGGCATCAATAATCGTTATATTCTTAGTTACATCAATTCTATTTGGAATATTTGCTCTAATAGGTAAATACACTAATATAGATTTAACTAAGTTTGGTACCTATTTATTGATGGGACTAGTAGGTCTATTGATTTTATCAATTATAAATATATTCCTAGCAAACGGAACTATAAATATGATTGCTTCAATCATTGGAATACTTATATTTCTAGGATACACAGCTTATGATGTACAAAAAATAATGAAATTAGATGGAATGTTAGAAGAAAGGAATTATGCAATAATTGGTGCCTTCTCTTTATATCTTGATTTCATCAACATCTTCCTAGATTTATTACAACTTTTTGGAGATTCAAAAGACTAAATAAAAAAATAAAACCTACAGAAAATTTGTAGGTTTTTTTGTGTTAAAAGACTATTTACCTTTCTTATTTATACCAATAATACTGCCTATGGTTGATATAACTATTATAAGTATATAAAAAAATATTTTAATCAAAGTAAACTTGTTTTTTAAAAGCAAAGAAATTAAAAGAAAAGACCCGCTAATCATTCCCCCAATTTTAAGACCCTCTAAATAACCTTTATTACTAGCTTTTTTACCAATTACAATACCACTTAAAAAGCATGCCATAAAAAGAATTATGATATTAAAAACATTAGTAATTTTGTTACTCATTACACCAAAATAATTAAGTGATATAGGTATAAGATATAGAAGAAACATAGAAAGAACAGTAAATAAAAAAGTTTTTAAATATTTCATTATTTCACCCTAATAAATATTATGTATTGTATAAGAAATAATACCAAATTACATAATAAATATGAAGGTGATCTTATGGACTATGTAACTGTATTAACAAGAACTTTATTATTTTATATAATTATAACAATTATCTATAGATTTATGGGAAAACGAGAAGTAGGAGAACTAGGAATAATAGATTTAATTGTTTCTATTTTAATAGCAGAGCTTGCTGCTATGTCAATTGATAACATAGAAGAAAGCATTTTTTTATCAATACTACCAATAATTCTATTAACTGTAATTCAGATAGTTATGGCTTATTTTTCTCTAAAGTCTAATAAATTAGCCAGTCTTATAGATGGTTACCCTGCAATAATTATAAATAAAGGAAAAGTAAATTTTAAAGAAATGATAAGGCAGAGATATAATTTAAATGATTTGTTAATTGGCCTTAGAGGTCAAAAAATTAAATCCATTGAAGACGTTGATTTTGCTATCCTTGAAAACAATGGCACTTTATCGGTTTTTTCTAAATATGATAAAAGAGTAGGGGAATATCCTTTGCCAGTTATTCTAGATGGGAAAATAAATGATGATACATTAAGTAAAATTCATAAATCTAAAAATTGGCTGTATTTATCGCTGAGAGATAAAAACATAAAATTAGAAGAAGTATTTTACGCATTTTATTCTAAAAATGAATTATATATTATTAAGAGGGAAAAAAGTTGACCTCTTTTCTTTTACATGATTATACTTTCCATAAAATGTTTTTTATTGTATAATTACATTAGGTGATGCTAGAATGCTTAATAAAAAGGGATTTGCATTTTCAACCATGCTGTATGGTGTTTTAAGTTTAATAATGATTGTACTACTACTATTGTTTGGAGTATTACAGTCTTCAGATCAAGAATCAGAATATTACACATCTGTTATTGAAAAAAATATGAATAAGTGTGTAAATGAAGAAATTGCACTTGAAAATTGCTACACTTTAGGAACATCTTTTTGCAACACGGCATCTTACTATTCATGCTTAGGTATCGTTAAAAACGGGGAAGTAAATGCTGTAAGATTAAGTGAGTTTTTAAAAGATAAAGTCGTAACTAGTGGAAATGGCTTATACAAAGATGATGCTGGAGAAATGATATATAAAGGTACAGAAGTAAACAATTATATTAGTTTTTCAGGTGATGTATGGCGTATAATTAAATTAGAAGCAGATGGAAGCATAAAACTTGCATATCCAAGGTATAACAAAGAGTTATCCTGGGATAATGATGGCAGTACTGAATGGAGTCTAAGTAGTTTAAATAATGAGCTTAATAAAAACTTTTATCCAAAACTTCAGAATACAAATGTTATTGATACAAGAAACTGGAAAATAGGAAGGATTTTTAATGTAGCTCAAACAAAAGAAGATCTTAAAGAATATGAAAGCAAAGCCTATTTTGGAATTGCTGACAATGCTTCTTCGTTAGTTGGATTACCTAACACAAGTGATTATATTAGTGCAAGTAATGATGATTTATGTCAAAGTGATGTACTTAATAGTAAAAACTGTTCAAGTTGGCTTAAAGATTTACCAAGCTGGACAATAAATGCCGCATCTACATTAGATGGTGATGTAGCAGTATACTACTTTGAAAACGATTCGACTGGAACAAAATTAAATAAAAAATCACCATCAGAAAAATTCTCCGTTGTGCCAGTTATCTATTTAAAAAGTTCTACAAAAATAATTGGTGGAGATGGAAGTAGTAGTAACCCATTTATATTGGAGAGATGATAGTAAATGAAAATATTTTTTATAACAGTTCTAGGATTTTTTACAGCTATAATACTTTTAATTGTAGTAATCTACATATATTTATTAGTTAAATTTCATCAACTAGGATTTAAAGGACTTAGTCTTTGGAAAATAAAAGACGAAATTGAAAGCAATAACAGTAATCCAAGAGAAACAAGCGGAATGACACCACTTTTGCTTCCTCAAATAAAGAAGGATTTCAAAGATTTTGATTTAGAACACTTGTATTTGCAAACTGAAACGTGTATAAGAAAAATGTTAGAGGCAATTGAAAACAAAGATCTTAAAATATTCGAGGATGAAGATTTTAATTTAATTGGCAAAAAAATGAAACTGCAGTTGGAAGATTTAATAAAAAGTGATATAATATACAAGTATGATGATGTAATATTTCATAGACATGCCTTAAAAAGATATGTAAGGGAAGAAAACAGCTACACAATAGAGGTATCATCATCTTTAGAGTATTACTATGATAAGATCAAAGATGGAAAAAGTATATATAAAAATAAAGTAAAAAAGAAAAAACAAGCTTTATATATTACCAAATTTGTCTATATTGCAGATAGTAGTGTTTATGAAAAAGATATCAATGTATATGGGATAAATTGCCCTAATTGTGGTGCAGTTATACCTTCACTTGATACAAAAAGGTGTAAATACTGTAAAACAAGTTTTAATATTCAAGTAGTGAATCTACTTAAATGTTGGAAAATAATAAATTGTAAAGAAATAAAATAAGGAGGATTTTATTTATGGGATTAATTAAAGCAGCAATTAGTGCTGTAGGAGGAACATTTAAAGATCAATGGAAAGATCTGATTTCATGTGAAGACATGGGAAATGACATTTTAATGGTTAAAAAGACAACATCTACAGGTCAAATTTCAAAAGACAGTAGAATTATCGTTGCACCAGGGCAAGTAGCAGTTATCTATGATTCTGGAGCTATCCTTGATGCTACTGCAGAAGAAGGAACTTATACTTTTGATCAGTCATCTTCACCAACTTTCTTTGCTGGACAATTTGGAGATGTATTCAAAGAAATGTGGCAAAGATTTACTTATGGCGGAGCACGTAATAAGGAACAAGCAATCTTCTTCTTCAATGTAAAAGAAATCAAAGATAACAAATTTGGAACAGGAACACCAATACCATTCCAAGATTGGTCACATCCAATTCCAAACAGAATGACAGGTACTATGTCACCAATGAGAGTAGAAGTTAGATGCTATGGTAAGTATACATTCAAAATTACTGACCCAGCATTATTTATGAGAAATCATGCTGGAACAGCAGACACTGTTACTAAAGAAGATATAACAGAACAAATGAGAACTGAAGTTATTGCTTCATTCCAAAATGTGTTAAATGAACTTGGAACTAGTGAAAACAAAGTACCAGTTCTAGAATTACCAAGCAACACTGATAAAATCAAGAAAACAATGGATGAAAAAGTATTTGATAAGCCAATAAGAGAAAGAGGAATCCAATTAGTAGGTTTTGCAGTTGAATCTGTAACATTAGATGATGAGTCTTCTAAGAAAATAGATAACTATGAATTATCATCAAATACTTATATGCAACAAGGAGCTCTTGTTGGAGCATACTCTAACGCAGTTCAAGATGCTGCCAAAAATTCAAATGGAGCAATGAATGGTTTCATGGGCGTTGGAATGATGAATATGGCATCTGGTGGAATGATGGGAAATACAGTAGCAGGAGCATTTGGTCAAGATGGTTCTAGTGCTAAAAATGGTGTAGATCCTTTTGCAAAACCAGTTTCAAAAGAAAACGTTGCAGTTGAAGCAAAAGAAGAGTCAAAAGGCGTTAAATGTCCTAATTGTGGTACAATAATTACAGGAAAGTTCTGTACTGAATGTGGAACAAAAGCACCAGAAGCTGTTAGAAAATGCCCTAATTGCGGTGTAGAAGCAACAGGAAAATTTTGTACTGAATGTGGAACAAAAATAGACGAATAACATATATAAACATTTAAAGTCTTACTTATAGGTAAGGCTTTTTTATTTTGTTTACAAAAAACTTTCTCTTTGTTAAAATAATAATAACTAATTAAAGAGGTAATAATATATATGAAAGACATAATAGTAATAACAGGACCTACTGGAGTAGGAAAGACAGCTTTAAGTATAAGCCTTGCTAAAAAAATAAATTCTGAAATAATAAATGCCGATTCAATGCAATTTTATAAATATTTAAATATAGGAACAGCCAAAATTAAAGAAGAAGAAAAAGATGGAGTAAAGCACCATCTATTTGATATTGTTTCACCAGAAGAAATGTACACAATATATGATTATCAAAAAGATGCAAGAAAAAAAATAGAAGAAATTATAAAAAGAGGGAAAAAAGTAATCATTGTAGGAGGAAGTGGGCTTTATATAAGAGCAGCACTTCATGATTATAAGTTAGAAGAAGAAAATATTAAACTAAATTTTGATGATTTATCTAATGAAGAGCTATATAAAAAAGCTTTGGAAGAAGACTCTTTTATTACAATTCATCCAAACAATAGGAAAAGACTAATAAGATTTCTTGAAAAAAGTAAACTAGGAAAAAAAGAAATACCAAAAGCTGAAAAACTTTATGATTTTGATATAATTGGGCTTACGACAGAAAGATCTGTTTTATATGATAAAATAAATAAAAGAGTAGATAAAATGTTAGAAGAAGGGCTATTAGATGAAGTAAGATCTTTGTACAATAAAGGAATTTATTCGAAAGCTATTAACACTGGTATTGGGTACAAAGAATTATATAAATATTTTAATAATGAAATAAGTTTAGAAGATGCAATAGATTTAATTAAGAAGAATTCTAGACATTATGCTAAAAGACAATATACTTTTTTTAATCATCAATTCGATGTAAAATGGTTCAGTACAAACTATGAAGATTTTGATAAAACAATAGAAGAAGTTTATAACTATCTAGAGAGGAATTAGACTATGCAAAGATATTTTTCAAAATTAAAAGAAGACGATATATTCACTCTAAGTAAAGAAGATTCATATCATATTATAAGAGTAATGAGGATGAATAAACAAGACAAAGTAGAAGTGGTTGATAATCAAAAAGAATATATTTGTGAAATTATTTCACTAGATGAAAATGTAAAATGTAAAATACTTGAAGAAATTAAAGAAAAAGAAAAAAAGATTCCACATGTAATAATTGTGCAAAGCTTAGTAAAAGAGCAAAAAATGGACTATATACTTCAAAAAAGTACAGAATTGGGAGTAGATGAAATAATCCCATTAAATGCTGAAAGAAGTATTATAAAAATAGACAATAAAGAAAATAAAAAAATAGAACGTTGGAATAAGGTATTAAAAGAAGCAAGTGAACAATCAAAGAGAAATACCATACCAATATTAGATAAGATTTACAGTTTAAAAGACTTAAAAGATATAGATATCAAGCATAAATATATTTGTAGTGTCAAGGAGAAAGAAAAAACTATTAAAAGTATATTATCAAAAATATCTATTAGTGATACAATATTATTTGTAATAGGACCAGAAGGTGGTCTTTCTGATAAAGAAGAAGAGATGTTAGTAGAATCTGGGTTTGAAAGAATTACGCTTGGTAGTAATGTTTTAAGAACGGAAACAGCGTCTTCATTCATTCTAAGTGCTATTGATTATGAGTTTATGAGGTGATTTTTGTGTCAGAGTTGCTTGCTAAGATAACCGAAGACAATTTAATAATTTTTTGCGTACTTTTATGTATTGCAGCTTTTTTGATAACTTTAATCGTATCAATAGAACTATATAATAATAAAAAGAAAAAGAAAATATTGCTTCTTGAAAATAAGAATGATGAAAAAGAGTTAAATATAAAAAAAGATGATAATATAATATATGAAGTTGAAGATGAAGAGCTAGAAAAGACAAAGGCTAAAATAGAACTTGCTAAATTAAAAGAAAAATTAGAGCAAGAAGAAAAAGAAAAAACTATTTTAGAGGAAGAGGCTAAAAAAGAAGAAATGGTGCCAGAACCAGTTATATCTCAAGTAGAAAATACAACACAAGTTAAAGTACCAGAAGCTCAAGTTGTTAATCAAGTTAAGCAAGAAATACCTGTACAAGTTGCAGAGGAAATAAATAAACCTGAATCAGTTATACAAACTATAGTAGCAAAAGAAGAAAAGTTAGACAATTATTTGAATCAAACAATTGGTAAACCAGTACAACCAGTACAACCAGTGCAAGAAGAAAAGAAAGAAATTAAAGAAGAAACAGCTGTAAATAATGAACAACCAAAAGAATCCGTTAAGTCATTTGAAGAAGAAGAGGAAGAAAATGCAATTATAAGCTATGATGAACTAAAAAAAGCTGCAAACTTTGGATACACTGATGAAGAAATGGACAAATATGTTGACGAAAAAGATGCAATTATAAGTATTGCAGAACTTGAAAGATTGTATAAGGAATCAACAGCATTAAATATAGAAACAGCAAACGAAAAAGAAGAAGTAGAATTAAAAAGTTTTGATATTAAAAGAGTAGAAGATCTTCCGGAAATTTCAAGTGAAAAGAAATTTCAAAGTACACCTTTTATTTCTCCAGTATATGGTATAGGAGCAGTAGAAGAAAGTTTAGAACTAGAGCAAACAGCAAATCTTGCCAAACTGAATGAAGAAATTAAAAAGACAAATGAATTTTTGAAAGCATTAAAAGAACTAAAAAAGAACTTGCAATAGTTCTTTTATTTAGGTATATTAGATAGTTAGGTGATTATTACATGGCAAATAAAACAGTAGGGATATGTACTTTAGGGTGCAAAGTAAATACTTATGAAAGTGAATATGTTATATCATTACTTAAGAAGAATGATTATGAGATAAAAGATTTTAACGATATTTGTGATATATATATAATTAACACTTGTACAGTTACAAATAACAGTGATTCAAAAAGTAGAAAAATGATAAGACATGCAAGAAAACTAAACAAAGATGCTATTATTATTGCAATGGGATGCTTTATAGAGGCAAATAAAGATAAAATACTAGAAGAAGTAGAAGAAATCGATATTGCAATAGGTAACAAGAACAAATCAAAAATTATAGATATAATAAATGAATATCAAGAAAAAAAGAAAAAAGAAAACTTAACAGAAGATTTAGATGATGATTTTGAAAATATGTTCATCGATAATTACAATACAAGAACACGTGCGTTTGTAAAGGTACAAGATGGTTGTGAGAACTTCTGCAGTTACTGTATAATTCCTAAAGTAAGAGGAAAATGTCGCAGTAAACCTTTAAATGAAGCTGTTAACGAAATTAAAAATCTTGTAAATAAAGGATACAAAGAAATTGTATTAACAGGTATACATACAGGTAATTATGGGGTAGATATAAATGCGAATTTTGCTACATTATTAAAAGAAATATTAAAAATAGAAGGATTAGTAAGACTTAGAATTTCATCAATTGAAATTACTGAATTAACTGATGAAGTTTTAGATATAATTAAAAATAGTGATGTTGTAGTAAATCACTTTCATGTACCTATACAATCAGGAAGCAACAAGGTACTAAAACTTATGAATAGAAAATATGATATTGATTTTTTTAAAAATAAAGTAGAGAAACTAAGAGAAATTAAGAAGGATGTTTCTATAACTACAGACATAATTGCAGGGCATCCTGGAGAAACAGAAGAAGAGTTTGAAGAAGTTTTAAAAAACGTTAAAGAAATAAACTTTTCTAAGCTTCATGTATTCCCATATTCAATAAGAAAAGGTACACCATCCGAAAAACTCGAACAAATACCATCAGAAGTAAAAAAGGAGCATACAAAGAGACTTCTTGAATTATCACATGAATTAGAATTAAATTTTATGAATAAATTTATAGATAAAGAAATGTCTGTACTTATTGAAACGAATAAAGATGGCTTCTCATATGGGCATACAACAAATTACTTAGATATTAAAATAGAAGGCATTTTAGAACATGCAAAAATTTATAACATTAAGATAACAGGTATTGATTATCCATATTGTCTAGGAGAAATAGTAGAGCTTTAATAAAGCTCTTTTTTAATTGTTTTATAATGAAGAAAAGTAACTACAAGTATATTAGTAATCATAGCAAGTAAAAAGTTATATAAACCAATTTTTAAAAATCCAGTAAGAATAAGAACTATAATTTTAAAAATGGTACCAGTTAAGTTATCGTACATAATTTTTTTTGATTTATCCATCGCTTGCATAACGCTAGCAAAAGGAGCTTGAATATAAAGTATAATGAAAAACGGAGCAATAAAGCGTAAATAATCAGCACCATGTGCAGTTTTATAAATAATACGCAAAAAGAAATAAGGTTTATACATAAGTATCAAAGTTAGAGGTACTCCAATTACAAGTGAAATTAAAATAACTTGTTTTAATTTCCTTTTAACTGTACGTTTATCACCTTTTGCAAATGCCTTTGTAACGTAAGGCATAAGAGCACTTGCTAAAGCATTGGTAAAAAAATTTGGTAAAAGTAAAAGAGGAAGAACATATCCTTCAATAATACCATATTCTACTACAATATAACTTGATGCATAGCCAGTTGAAGTAAGGGCAAATGTAATTAAAATTGGCTCAAAAAAATAACATATTGCACCAATAAGTCTTGATCCAACAGTAGGAAGTGCAATAGCAAGAACTGATTTCATTTCGTTGAAATTAGGTTTAATTTCATCTCTTCTAATGTTTTTCTTGTTAGGTATAAAAAGAGAAAGCATAATGATAGAAGAAAACTCACTAAGCATATTAACAAGTACAAGCCATACAACCGCATGTATAACGCTTTTTTCAAGTAAAAAAGGAGTAACTATAATAATTAGTATAAGTCTTACTATTTGCTCTGTTACAAGGGAAATAATATGTGGGAACATTTTCTCTTTTCCAAAGAAATAACCTCTTAAAATACTAGATAAACTATCAAAAGGAAGAACAATAGCAATTGCTAAAATAGGATATAATGCTCTAGGTTCTTTTAAAAGATTATTTGCAAGATAAGGAGCCATAAAAATAATAATTAGCATCAAAATTAAATTAAAAAGCAAAGAAAAAGGAATAGTAGAAAATACTATCTTTTTATTATTGTGAGTATCCTCGGCTACTAACTTACTTATAGCAATAGGAAAGCCAAGCTGTGATATGGTCATAAAAAGAGAGAAAGTAGGGAAGATAAGCATATATAAACTAATACCATCTATACCTACAATCCTAGTCATTACTATCTTAATAAGCATTCCTAAAGCTTTTGTAATTGCACCACCTATAATAAGTATAAGTGTTGATTTAATAAAAGTATCTTTTGTCATAGTAGCACCCTATTAAATATTATTAAAATAGTCAAAAAAAATGAAAAGTATTTGTCTTTTCATTTTAATTATTGAATTATTTATATTAAAATTGTTCTTTTGTAACTCGTAATGCTTTTTTTAAAAATCTATTTTTTTGAGCTAAAATTTCATCATCTTTATCATCTAGTTCACGAGCAATAGTTCTTTTTAAAGATTCATATTGCATGTAATTAGGGTGACTATTAAGATCAATTTCGCGGGTTTTGCCAAGGCTTTCATCAAAAACTCCGTTATACATGATACCATCACTTGTTATTATCCCAATTACATTTGTAATTTCACTATTATTATTTGCAATTACAGAATCATTAAAGATAAACAGATTATCATCTTGAGAAAATGTAATTTCTTCCACAAGTGGAGATACTCTTTCTTTCTTCTCAAATGAATAAATAGCCTTTTTAGGTTTCTTATTTGCATCGTATGTTTCAAATACAAAAGAACCATTTTCACATTCGCCTTTACTTGCCATTACAAAGCACACTTTATCTGATATTTTGTTTGCCAAATATATCTTTTCACTTTTTTCATCATAATGATAATGATATAAACCAAGTTCTCTACCACTAGTTGTAACATAAGATATTGCTATATCATTACCATGAATACAATTTATAAAAGAATAACATCTTTCACCATTAAAAGTGCTTAGTGATAAAAGTTTATTGCCATTATCATCCAAAAGAACTCTATTACCAGAAATAACATCTAATGCTGCTAAACGTTTAGAGAAACTATCTAACACATCTATTCTGTTGTTACTCTCCTTATTATATACATAAAAATGACTGCTACTTATTTTTTTACTATTTTCCATAAATCAAAAACCTCCTAAAAAAAAGACTAATTACATAAACATTAGTCCTGTTATAAATGAAACAATCATAATTATAAGTACGATAAATGATACTATTCTAATCGTTTTTTTACTCATTAAGTGCTCACCTCATAATAATTATAATAAAATAATTTATTTTTGTAAAACACTTTCTTGGAATAATTAAAATATTACCATAATATATTGTACAAAGGTGATAGAATTGAAGAAATCAATAAGGTTAAAAAATAGTATTAGAAATCAGAAAAAAATCTATTTAATAATAATTGGACTAGCTGTTATTTCGTTAATCGTTGGCATTCTTTTCTTATTTATGTTATCTAAGGAAAATATAAGTTACATTCAAAAGAATATTGGAGAATATTTCAGTAATATTGGAAGTGAAAATTCTACAGATCTGTTTTTAAATACTTTTTTAAGTAATATTATATATATACTTGTAATATGGGTATTGGGTCTTTCTGTGGTAGGCCTTCCAATCATTGTAAGTATTCTTTTGTTTAAGTTTTTCACATTCGGACTTTCTATATCTTCGATAATTTCAACATATGGTTTTAGTGGAATAATAAAGTTATTTATAAATATTTTTCCTCATGAGTTACTTTTTTTAATAACTTTAATATTAGTTTCTTTCTATGGAATATCTTTCTGTATTAAGTTGTTTAATTATTTGTTTTTTAGAAGGTTAATAAATTTTAAGGAGGTTATGAATAAATATACAAGGATACTAATAATAGCTATTTTATGCGTTTTAATAGTATCTTTATATAAAGGCTATATAATGCCCATTTTACTTAAATAATGTCAGGCTTCTTCTTATTTTTAATTAGTTTAAAATCATCATCTTTTAAAATTGATTCTGCTAAATCAAGATTTTCTTGTTTTTCTTTCTTTTTTCTTTTGATATGATAATTCTCTTTCATCATTATTATTACCACTTAGTAAAACAGGTTCGTTAATGGAATCATCAAAGAAGGTTGGACCTAAATTACCATTTTTATCTATGAAACCTGTAAAGGTAGTTGAGATGGTATTTTCACTAGATGTAACAGATTCCTGATATCTAAATATATCATTCTTAAGGAGTTTAATATCATCAAATTTAGGTGATATTCTTTCACATTGAGCAAGTGAATATAAGTATTTCTTTTTTATTGTTGGATCAGATACTATAGAAATACCACAACTATTAAAATCTGTCATACATCTATCTGTAGTTTGAAATGATGAAACAAGTTCAAGCTTTTTATCATCATTATTATATCTATAATGTGATTGTACAGTATCTATGCTATCAAACGGATATTTACATCCTAAGTTTCCAATTCTTAAAATGAGATTATTTCCGTGTATACAGTCTATACTTACAAGTACTGCATGTTTTTCATCATTCATATCAAATAGTACATTACCATATAAGTCTTCAATTTGTGTATTAAATGGAGTTTCGTAATATTCACCATAAGTTTCAGCACACTCTGAAGAAACTTTTTCTGTAATATGTTGGCCCATAAAATGTGACCAAGTATAAGGGTTCGCACCATTTTTTAACTTTACAATTTTTCCACCAAAGCAACTTTTTTTATTCAATATAAAAGGATTGCTATATTCAAAATCACCATATGCTTTTCTAACAACTTTTTCAATTGCTTTTCTTTTGTTTTTAGCCATAAAACCACCTTCTTTTTTGGGAACTATTATAGCACTTAGAAAGTTAAATGTAAATAATATAGCAAACTTTACACTTATGTAGTATAATTATCTCGGTGATGTTTATGACAAAAGTAATAATTGGAATGAGTGGGGGAGTTGACTCGAGTGTAGCAGCTATCCTTTTACAAAAACAAGGATATGAAGTAGAAGGGTTATTTATGCGTAATTGGGATTCTTCTATAAATAATGATATTTTAGGGAATCCAAATTTAAATAATAATATATGCCCTCAAGAACAAGATTATAACGATGCGATTGAAGTGTGTAAAAAGCTTAATATACCTCTTCATAGAATAGATTTCGTAAAAGAATATTGGGATAATGTTTTTGAATATTTTTTAAGTGAATTAAAAAAAGGTAGAACTCCTAATCCAGATATAATGTGTAATAAATATATTAAATTTGATTGCTTTGCTAAAGAAGCTAAGCGTCTTGGCGCAGATTATATAGCTACAGGACACTATGCAAAAATTGAAAACGGTCAGCTTATGAAGGCAAAAGACAGTAATAAAGATCAAACCTATTTTTTATCACAATTAAATAGGAAACAATTAGAGAATGTATTATTCCCATTAGGAGATATTGAAAAAAGTGAAGTTAGAAAAATTGCCAGTGAATATGGTTTAATAACTGCTGAAAAAAAAGATTCAACTGGAATATGTTTTATAGGAGAAAGACATTTTAAGGAGTTTCTTACTAACTATATGCCAAAAGAAGATGGTGATATAGTAGATATTAGTACAGGAAAAGTATTAGGAAAACACAATGGTCTTATGTATTATACTATTGGTCAACGTAAAGGCCTAGATATTGGTGGAAACAAAGAAAGACTTTTTGTAGTAGGAAAAGATTTGACCAAGAATGTTCTATATGTGTCTTTAGGAGATGATAATAGTTATTTATTATCTGATAGTTGTATCATAGATAGTGTTAATTTTAATTGTGATATTAGGCCAAAAAAATGCACCGCAAAATTTAGATATCGTGCTGAGGAGTATCCAGTTATATTAGAATATCTAGAAGATGGAAAAATATTAGTCAAATATGATAATGTTCAAATAAAAGCAGTTACACCAGGGCAGGCATGCGTGCTATATCTTGATCAATTATGCTTAGGTGGAGGTATAATTGAAGAAGTAAGAAAAAATAATGAGAAACTTTGGTATCTTTTATAAATATTTACTTTACACACTTGACATTGTAAAGAGATTTGATAAAATTAATTTATACATAGTTTGGAGGGTTAAGATTAGTTATGAGTAAGTTAAATGAAGTGTTAAATGAATTAGGTATTTCAAAAGTAAGATTAGCAAAATATTTAGGAGTATCTAGACAAATGTTATATAACTATTTATCACTTCCAGGATTAAAGGATTGGCCTAAAGAAAAGTCTACAAGACTTACTGGTCTATTAGGTATTAAAGAAGAAAACGAATTAGATGGTATTGTTATAGATAGTAATTATATTATGGAAGTAGAGGGTAGGTTAAACGATGGTGTTAAAGATACCATTGATAAAGATATCTTCAGCGACTTAAAGGGTATAAATAAAAAGGAACAAGATCTTTTGACAGATATTATTGATTTATTGAAGGAAAGATTAGTAGAGGATAAGACAAAAGATACGTTTAATACTTTGACTTATCTATACCATTATTTACAGTCAATGGAAACTACTAAGGAATTAAAATATATCTTAGCATATATGTCAAAAGCTATGGGATTTACAGATCCTAATGAGTATGCCTTTAATCAAGAGCAACAGTTTAATTTTGAAGCTATATTATTCAGTGCAATGTCTCTTTATAGTTCTGGTAGTGCTTCTAAATTAAGACTTGCTGAGACACATAAAAAGTTTGTAAAAGATATTGAACATAAAAACGAAGAAAAATTAAGCAGAACTCAAGAGTTAAATACAGCTAAAATACAAGCTTTAAGGGAACTTGGATATACAGAAATAAATGAAGACAATGCTAAAGAAGTACTTGAAAAGATAGCAGAAATCCAGTCTAGAAAAGTGTAAAGTAAAAAGAGTAGGGGGCTTCCCCTACTTTTCTTTTTTATATATAAGTTATTAAGATATATAGTATAATTAACATAGAAAGAGAACAGAGCAGATAGATTGTTAGAAAATAGAAGAGATTATAAATTCATTTAAATAAAAGTTATTTACAAACTTACTTTGATAACAAAATTTAATAAACATCAAGAAATAATAAATAAAATAAAATATTAAAAATACAAAATATTTAAGAATTATAATTCCAACAAAATATTAGATTATAGATTATTATATAATAATTAAATTTAAATTGAATATATTAAACATTTAAGTAATAAAATATAAAACATCACAAATAGGCAGAAAATAACATTTAATTAAGTGAACAACTTATCATCTAATTCATCATTTTACTCAACTTCCTATAATATGTGTTATGTTGCCTTTTAACAAAACAGAGAATTACACATATAATTCCCTTACGTATATAATATATTTATTATTATCTTTAGATGATTTATATATTTTAATATTATCAATAAATAATTCTGGGTCATACAATAATATTACACTTTCATATGAAATATTATCATTATCAACGTAAACTATCTTATATAAATATTTATTATTACCAACATAAATTTTTTTAATTTCAAAATTATTTTTTTCTAAAATTATATTATAATCTTTTTTATTTATAAAATTATCATCTGTAGCTAAAATGAAATCGGCTAAATCTTTCTGACTAATAAATAATTTAATAAAAAAGGCAATATATAATATAACTGTTAAACAATTAAAGCTAAAAGCATCATATACATAATAGCTACTAAAAGAAATAAAATAAATAACTATAAAGAATAATAAATTAGATGTACGTTCTATGTCTCTTGCAAAATCAAAAGCATAGAACTCATTTAAACCTTCATGAGTGATATATACAGCATTATCTACCCTCTTCATTTCGAAGTATGTTTTCTTAACCTTTTTAACTAAAACATAAATAAGTATTACTAAAACTAAAATGTTTATAATAAACATATATTTAAAATTACAATTTATAAGTAAAATATATATTAACATAAATGCAACATAATTAAACAAGGTTGATAAAATAAACTTAGTAGAAAACTTAATGCTATCTATATAAGTTTCTTCCTCTTTTGCCATCGTACAAAATTCACGATTTTTAATAATAAATGTAATGAAAACTAAAATAGAAATTGCAACTAATAAAATAGCTAATAAGTATCCATAACCTATTATATCTGCATTTCCTACTCTCCCTACTCTATCACACAAAACAACTGTTAAGAAAGAAAAATAAACAATATTAAAAACATAATTATATTTGCTATTACTTTTATTAACGTAAATCATTTTTTTAATTTTTCTATCTTTAGATGAAAATGCAAAGTAAAAATATGAGCATAAAGAAGTCAAAAACAAAGCAAAATCAATCATATTATACAAATTGTTGATGTTCTCAAAGAAAAACATATAAACAAAATATATAGTGTTAAAAAGTATTATTGTAATATTATATAAATTATTTTTATCAATTATTTTGCTATATCTATCACACCTTTCTACAAATGAGTAATCACTTTCATCTTTTTTTTGTCTTACGATTTTAAACTTTTTTGTTAGAAATATGTTTATAAATATAAATAACACATAGATTAAATACATATAAAAACCACCACCATTATATAAATAATTGTATCATTTTATTAATAAATAATAAATAATATTTTAATATTTGTTAATTATATAAATATGGAGGTTATAATGAAAAAGAAAAAAGAAAATTCATCAATAAAATGTGACGTTAAAAGCTGCGAACACAATAATTGTAATATGAATTGCTGCATGCTTGATGAAATAAAAGTAAGTTGTTGTTGTAATAGTGAAGATGTTAGTAATAAAGATGAAACAATTTGCAGCAGTTATAAAAAGGCAGAATAAAACTCTAGAGAGAATTTTCTCTAGAGTTTTTACTTTAATTTATCTAAAAAGCTTTGACCTATAGGTGGTGCTTCTACATCAAAATTTTCTGCTATAGTAGCTCCTATATCAGCCATACTATTTAATATATCAAGTTTTCCAGGAGTCCTAAACATTCTACTAAATACCATAACAGGAACATTTTCTCTTGTATGGGCATTACCAGGAAAAGTAGGATCATTACCATGATCTGCAGTAATTATAAGTAAATCATCATTTTCAAGTTTATTTAAAATCATAGGTACTTCTACATCAAATTCTTCTATTGCTTTAGCATAACCGACAGAATCTCTATTATGACCATACATAGCATCAAAATCACTAAGATTAGCAATGCAAAGTCCTGAGAATTTTTTACTCATAATATCAGTTAATTTATTGATAGTATCCATGTTATTAAATGAAGATTTAATTATTTTAGTAATACCCTGGCCATCAAAAATATCACTAATTTTACCTATAGAAATAACACTATAATCATGTTCCTTTAAAGAATCCATTATACTCTTGCTAGGAGGACTAACAGCATAATCACATCTATCAGAAGTAAATTTGAATTTACCAGGCTTACCAGTAAATGGTCGTGCTATTATTCTAGCAATTCTCCACTGATCATCTAAAGTAATTTTTCTTATTCTCTCACAATAATTATATAACTTTGGAATAGGAACAACATCTTCATGTGCTGCAACTTGTAATGTAGAATCTGAAGAAGTATAGACAATTAGACCACCATAAGATAAATGTCTTTCACCTAGTTCATTTATTATATCTTCGCCATTTTCAACTTTGTTTCCAAGCACACTCATACCTGTAACAGCTTCAATTTGAGCAATTAGTTCACTAGGGAAAGCCTTTTCACTAAAAGTTTTAAAAGGAGTTGTACTTCTTATTCCAACAATTTCATAATGAGAAGTTAAACTATCTTTACCAACGTTTGTAGGTCTAGCGATAGTATAATAAGCATCAACATCATCATTATCATTCATATTGATAGTATCCGTAAATCCTAATCTTTTTAAATTGGGAATAAACATATCATAACTTTCCATTACATGTTTTAAAGTATTAGCACCTGTATCTCCATAATCATTTGCATCAATAGATTCTCCAACACCTAAAGAATCTAATATCAATAAAAATACTCTTTTAAATTTCATATTTCTCTCCTATTTTTTGCTTCTTGGATGATATTCAGTATAATCATCCTTAATTTTCTTATTTGTAATATGAGTATAAATTCTCGTTGTAGATATATCGCTGTGTCCTAAAAGTTCTTGTATACTTCTCAAATCAGCACCATTTTCAAGTAAATGAGTAGCAAAACTATGCCTTAATGTATGAGGGGAAACATCTTTTTTAATTCCTTTTTCAAGCAAGATCTTTTTAAGAATTTTAAAGAAGCTAAATCTACTCATTCTAGTTCCAAAACAGTTCAAAAACAAATAATCACTATTTTTTTCTTTTAATAAATATTTTCTGTTATCTAGGTATAAATTTAAATATTCGATTATATATTCACCAATTGGTACAATTCTCTCTTTATCACCTTTACCAACACATCTAATTATACAGTTTTCAAAATCTACATCATAAACTTTTAAATTTAATAATTCTGATATTCTAAGACCAGTACCATAAAGAAGTTCTAGCATTGCCTTATTACGATAGTCATATGGGGTATTAAGAGAAATATCAAGCAATTTATTCACTTCATCAACAGTAAGTGTATCTGGTAGTTTTTTCTTTATTCTAGGTCTATCAACAGTAATAGATACATCAGAAGACACTATGCCACAAGCGTTTAAATATTTGTGAAAATTCTTTATTGCAGTGAGTTTCCTAGCAATTGAAGTAATTTCATAGTTCTCTCTTTTCAAGAACTCCAAATATTTAGTGATATCTTCTTTTGTAATATCACTACTCTTCTCTACCCTTCTCTGCTTTAAAAAGAGTACATACTCATCTAAATCATTTTTGTATGAAGAATAGGTATTTTTAGCATGCCTTCGTTCAAATTGTAAATAGTTGATAAAATTTTTTACATCATCATTCATACTACACCTTCAATAACATTACATATAAATAATATATTTAATAAGGCTTTTTGTCAAATTTAAATAGCATTTAATTGAAAAATAAAGACTTTTTTAGTATAATTTATATGCATTGTGAGGTGATTTTATGGATGTCCCTTTAGCACTTAAATTAGCACCAAATTCTATTGATGAAGTAATTGGGCAAAAACATTTACTTGGCGAAGGCAAAATATTAAGAAACTTGGTAAAAAATAAGAAAATACCTTCTATGATTCTTTATGGTAGACCGGGAATTGGCAAAACTTCTATAGCAAATGCAATTGTAAAGGACTTAAATGTCAGATATAGAAGCTTTAATGCTACTATAAATAATAAACATGACTTTGATGTTATCGTCGAAGAAGCTAAAATGTATGGTGGAATGATTGTAATAATAGATGAAATACATAGATTAAATAAAGATAAACAAGATCTTTTACTTCCACAAATAGAAAGTGGACTAATTACTATAATTGGTATGACAACAAGTAATCCTTATCACAAAATAAATCCTGCTATAAGAAGTAGATGTCAGTTATTTGAATTATTACCTCTAGAAGAAGATGACATTAAAGAAGGACTTAGAAGAGCAACAAAACACAAGGATTTAGAAGGAATTGAAATATCGGAAGATGCTATTGATTATATTGCTACACTTTCAGGAAATGATTTAAGATTTGCCTATAACCTATTAGAAGTTGCATTTTATGCTTCTAATGATAAAAAAATAGATGTTGAAGTAATTAAAAAGATAAATAATAAACCTGCTTTTTTCCATGACAAGAACGAAGATGGTCACTACGACGTGTTAAGTGCTTTTCAGAAATCCATAAGAGGAAGTGATGTTAATGCATCACTGCACTACTTAGCAAGACTACTTGAAGCTGGTGATTTAGATAGTATATATAGAAGGTTAAGTGTTATATGTTATGAAGACATTGGCTTAGCTAATCCATCAATAGGACCTAGACTTCAAGCTGCGATACAAGCTTCAGAATTAGTCGGTTTTCCAGAAGCAGTTATACCCATGGGAGAAATTGTTATTGAAATGGCATTATCACCTAAATCAAACTCAGCTTATTTAGCCATAAACAAGGCTCTAGCAGACGTTAGAACAGGAAAGTGTGGAAAGGTACCAACTCACATCAATTCAACAGCTGTAGGCTATTTATATCCACACGATTACCCAGGAGATTTTGTTGTTCAAGAATATCTTCCAGAAAACTTAAGGAAAAAGAATTACTATGAACCAAAAACAACATCACAATATGAAAGAATGCTGATGCAAATAAAAAATTCAATAGATCAAAAAAAGTCTGAGTATTATAAATAAAACTCAAGGCTTTTTATTTTTACTTTTTTAATATTAATATATTATATATTTTATGTCTACATAACAAAAAACTAATAACAAAAGAAGTTATTTTTCTAATAAAAATAAATATTCAAAAATATCATCTTATCATTCTTTTGGTATATTCATCTTTAATAAGCAAATGCCCACTTTTAGTATAATCACCAGAATGTTCTCTTTCAAAAAACAAAAGAAGATCATCAATCTTCTTTATATTGTACATATCAACTCTCCCCTTGATATTTTCATCAATCATCTCAGACGTAATAGAATCAAAAATATCTAAATCAACTTTTTCTATTGCATGTAAATAAGGATGTGACGTAAATCCATTTAACACAGCACCATTTTCAATTGTCATAGGCCCTTTTAACCTACGAGGTATTATTAAATGATGATAACTTGCATTATTCTTATTTACCGCATATCCCATGAAATCGTACCCTAAATCTTTTATTTTGTACATGTTGAACATAAGTCTAGTGACAGTTTTCATTATATCACCTCTTACTACATTATATTCAACACAAAAAAAATCAACATTACTGTTGACCAAAAATCATTTGTTTTTATTTATCATTTTTTCTAGTAAATTTATCAAAACTTTCTATTTTACTATCAGTTAAATCAGTTTCATCAAGTTCTTCAAATAAACTTTTTTGACTGCGTGATATTTTTTTAGGAACTCTAACATCAAGGACAATATACATATCACCTTTACTTCTATTAGCCCTATTATCTACACCTTTGCCTTTAATTCTTTGTTTATCACCAGTATTGCTTCCACTAGGTATAGTAAGGTTAATATTGCCATACAAAGTAGGTATTTCCTTTTTACATCCAAGAACAGCTTCAGTAACTGTAATTGGCACAGTAACATAAATGTCATCACCATCACGCTTAAATACATCATGTTCTTCTACAACAAACTCTAGATATAAGTCTCCATTAGCTCCACCATTAATTCCAGCTTCACCTTTTCCAGAAAGTCTTAATCTACTACCTGTATTAACACCACTTGGAATATTTACAGTAATAACCTTATTTTTAAGTACAGTTCCATTACCATGGCAAGTAGAACATTTTTTCTCAAATGTTTTACCAGTACCACCACAAGTAGAGCATACTGTCTTAGACATAAACGCTCCAAACAATGTTCTTTGTTCTTTAGTTACAGTACCACTACCATGACAATCTGGACATGTTTTTTCATTGAATCCACCTTTACCATCACATTCATCACATTCTTCATTAACTTCTAGTTTTAATTCTTTCTCACATCCAAATACGGCCTCTTCAAAAGTAAGTCTAATTCTCATTAGACGGTCACTTCCATCACGTGCACGAGAAGAAGGTCGAGATGATGCTTGATTGAATCCAAAACCACCACCAAATATATTGTCAAAAATATCTGAAAAATCAAAGCCTGATGCATCAAAGCCAGAGAAGCCACCTGCTCCTGCAGCGCCTGCGCCATCAAAAGCTGCATGACCAAATTGATCATACTGTTTTCTTTTTTGCTCATCTGATAACACTGAATAAGCTTCTTGTACTTCCTTAAACTTTTCTTCAGCATTAGCTTCTTTACAAACATCCGGATGATATTGTTTAGCTAAACGTCTAAATGCACTTTTAATTTCAGCTTCACTGGCATTTTTATCTACACCAAGAACCTCATAATAATCTTTTTTATTCATACTTCACCACACTACTTTTTAATATATTCTTTATAAGTTTTTTCAAACTCCTCTGTAAGATCTTCAAACATCTTTATAGCACTTTCATAAACTTTTTTATCTGTTAAATCAACACCTGCTATCTTTAACTCATCATTTGGAGCAAGTCTACTACCTTGTTTTAAGAATTCAAGGTAATTTTCTCTAGCATTTGCTTTACCAGATAAAATGCTTTCTACAATATAACATGCTGCAGAAAGCCCAGTAGCATATTTATACATATAGAAATCATAATACAAATGTGGCATTCTTTCCCATTCATATTCAATTTCTTTATCTACCACAACATCTTTGCCATAATATTTTTTATTTAATTCATAAAATTTTTCTGCTAGTATTGAAGAAGTAAGTGCTTCTTCTTTTTCTACTTTATCAAATAAGAACTTTTCAAACTCTTCATACATTGTCTGTCTATATATAGTACCTTTAAATAAACTCATAAGTAAATCAAGAATATAAAGTTTCTCTTCTACACTCTTTGAGTTCTTAATCATATATTTGGCAAACAACAATTCATTAACTGTAGAAGCAACTTCTGCTACTACTATAGAATAGTTACCATAAACAAATGGATTATTATTTCTAGAATAATAACTATGTACTGAATGGCCAAGTTCATGAATAAGCGTTGAAACATCATTATATGAACCTTGGAAATTAGTTAGTATATAAGGATATGTATCATAGCAGCCACCAGAAAAAGCTCCACCAGTCTTACCAGTATTAGGAATTAAGTCTATCCATTTTTCTTTGAAAGCTTTATCTATTATATTAGAGTATTCTTCTCCGAAAACACTTGTTACATCTTTTATAATGTCAACTGCTTCTTTATAAGTAAATTTTCTTTCATACTTGCTTACAATCGGAGCATATGTATCATATATATGTAATTCATCAAGTCCTAATATTTCTTTTTTTATTTTATAATATTTAAAGAGTGGAGAAAGTCCTGATTCAACACTATTTACAAGGGTTGTAAATACCTTTTCGTCTAGTTCATCATCATACATTAGTGAATATAATGAACTTTTATATCCTCTTATCTTACAAAATGTAGAAGTTTGTTTAATATGAGCATCTAAAAGAGAAGTAAATGTTGTTTTATATCTTGCATAAGTACCATACAATTGTTTAAATGCACTTTCCCTTACTTTTCTATTCTTTGATTCAATAAAATTGCGATAATTTGTATTTGTTAAAATAACATCTTTACCATCTTCATCTTTAATAGTTCCAAAATCAATATCAGAATCTGTAAGAGAAGAATGTATTGATTCAACATCAGAGAAAGCTTTATTTAAACTAACTAAAAGTTTTTCGCTTTTTTCATCTAATATATATGCTTTTTCTCTAAAATATCTTTTAAAATATATTTCATATTCTCTAAGTTTAGGATATTCATCGTACATTTTTTCTATTGTTTCATATTCGCATTTTAATAATTTTGGACCATAAAATGCAGCTTTTTCACTTAATTTATGATCAAGATTAAGTGCATCCTCTCTTAACGCTATAGAAGATGTATCTGCAATATTCTCATTATATTTAAGGCTTGCATAAGTATAAATCTTCTGAATTAGTCTAGAGGTATCCATAATTATTGTAGTTGTATCATATAAATCTTTGGCACTATCTAGCATAGTGTTTTCATGTTTAGGAACTTTTTCAATTAGTTTTAATGCTTTACTAATATCTTTTCTAAATTCTTCTTCTGTTTTATATATTTTTGTTAAGTCCCATTTGTACTGCTCTTCTACTTCACTTCTATCTTTTATCTTCTCCATATTTCTCCTTTATAATAGTGAAGTTCTAGTAATTAGCTAGAACTTCTACTCATCTTATATTATTATTTTTCTTCGTAATCTGCTTCTTTTACATCGTCGTCTTTGCTTTTTTTGTCTTTTTTACTATCAGATTCTTCAGTATTATTTGCTTGTTGTTCTTTTTGAATATTTTCGTATACCTTTGTAGCAAGAGCCATAGCTTTTTCTTGAAGTTTTTCTTTTTTCTCTTTAATTTCATCAATATCATTTTTATCAAGAGCTTCTCTAACGTCTTTAATTAAATCTTCAGCTTCTTCTTTTTCTTTCTTGTCAACTTTGTCTCCAAGATCTTTTAATGATTTTTCAGTTTGGAATACTAGTTGTTCTGCATCATTTCTAAGCTCGGCTTCTTCTTTACGTTTGTTATCTTCTTCTTTGTTAGCCTCAGCTTCTTTAACCATTTTATCGATTTCCTCGTCTGTTAAATTAGTACTTGCAGTAATAGTTATTGCTTGTTCCTTGTTAGTTCCAAGATCTTTTGCTTTAACATTTACAATACCATTAGCATCTATATCGAATGTAACTTCAATTTGTGGTACTCCACGTGGTGCAGCAGGTATTCCTGATAATTGGAAGTTACCAAGTGTCTTATTATCTGCAGCCATTTGTCTTTCACCTTGTAATACATGAATATCTACAGCTGGTTGATTATCTGCAGCAGTTGAGAATACTTGTTTTTTACTAGTTGGAATTGTTGTGTTCTTTGGAATTAAAACTGTCATTATTCCACCTAAAGTTTCAAGTCCAAGTGAAAGTGGTGTAACATCTAGTAATACGATATCATTTACTTCACCAGTTAAAACTCCACCTTGAATTGCAGCTCCCATAGCAACTACTTCATCTGGGTTAACTTCACGAGAAGGTTCTTTTCCAAGTTCTTTCTTGATCAACTCTTGTACCATTGGTATACGAGTTGATCCACCAACTAATAGAACTTTATCTATTTCGCTATTTTTAATTTTAGCATCTTTAATTGCTTGGCGTACAGGTCCAAGTGTTGATTCTACTAAGTCACGAATCAAATCTTCAAATTTAGCACGAGTAAGTGTTAAATCCAAATGTAGTGGTCCATCTTCACCTTGAGAAATAAATGGTGCTGATACTTGTGTAGAAGTCATACCAGACAAATCTTTTTTAGCTTTTTCTGCAACTTCTTTTAGTCTTTGCATTGCCATTTTATCTTTAGATAAATCTACACCATTTTCCTTCTTAAATTGTTCTACTAAGTAATTCATGATTCTTTCATCAAAATCATCTCCACCTAAGTGGTTATTACCTGCAGTAGCTTTAACTTCAAATACACCATCACCAAGTTCCATTACTGAAACATCAAATGTACCTCCACCTAAGTCGTAAACAAGTACTGTATGTGTATTTTCTTGTTTATCAAGTCCATATGCAAGTGCAGCAGCAGTTGGTTCATTTATAATTCTTTCAACTTCAAGTCCAGCAATTTTACCAGCATTTTTAGTTGCTTGTCTTTGTGAGTCATTGAAGTACGCAGGAACTGTAATAACTGCTTTTGTAACCTTTTCTCCTAAATAGCTTTCTGCATAATCTTTTAGATATCCTAAAATCATAGCTGAAATTTCTTCTGGAGTATATTCCTTTCCATCCAATTCAACTTTCTTACTAGTACCCATTAGTCTCTTAATTGAAGAAACTGTATTAGGGTTAGTGATTGCTTGACGCTTTGCAGCATCACCAACAATTCTTTCACCTTTCTTAAATGCTACAACACTAGGAGTTGTTCTACTTCCTTCTGGGTTTGGAATTACATGTGCTTCTCCGCCTTCCAAAACAGCAACACAACTATTAGTTGTACCTAAGTCTATACCTATTATTTTACTCATATATATCAAATCCTTTCTTAATCTAATTTATTAACGATGACCTTTGCAGCTCTTATAACTTTACCCTTTAAAGTATAACCTTTAAGTAAGCATTCAACTACAGTATCATCCGGCTTTTCTACATTATTAACTACCATCAAAGCCTCATGGCAGCTTGGATCAAATTCTTTGCCAACAGTTTCAATTTCTTCTACTCCGAATTTCTTAAGTGTTTCCATAAGATGTGAGTAAATTATCTTAAAACCTGCCAAGAATTTTGATAGTGAATCTTCGAGATTATTATCATCAAGTTTAATTGCTCTTTCAAAATTATCAGCTATATCAATTAGCTCTAGTATCAAATCTTGATTAGCATATTTAAGCATATTAGCAGTTTCTTCATCTTTTCTTTTTCTATAGTTGATCATTTCTGCTTGACTATACTTAAGTCTATTGTTCAATTCTATTATGGTGTCATTTAACTTTTTTAATTCATCTTCTTTAATATTCTCACTGTTTCCAGAAGAGCAAACACATTTCCCAGAAGAGTCATTAACATTACTATTAGAAACATTATTTTGATCATTTATAATCTCTTCTTTCTTTTCTTTGTTTTCTTCGTTCATTTATTATCTCCTTACTTATTCTCAATATTGTTTTTTATAAATTCTAAGAGATTGACAACCCTATCATATTCCATTCTTTTTGGTCCTATGACAGCAATTGTACCTTCTTCTGTGTCAGTTCTATATTTCGTTTTAACAACTGTCATATCTGGGTCAATATCACTTTCTTTTCCAATATAAACTTTAACATCGTTAGAATCATCTTTTTCCATAATATTTTCTATCGTTTCATCGTCAAGTTTATCAAGAACTTTTGTTACTTTATCTACACTGTTAAATTCAGGTAGCTTAAGGATATTTTTCTTACCAACAACATCAACATTCTTATTTGTAAAACTTGTAAATACGTTGTAGAAAACATTATAAAGTAATTCATGTTCTCTTACATAATTACCGATAACTGGTTTTACTTCAAATTCAAGTTTAGAAGAAACTTCATCAATCGGTGTTCCAATAATTAAATTGTTTATAAGAGTAACCGTTTTTTTGACTTCGTCAAGGCTGATACCAGGAACATCTATTGTTTTATGTTCAACGAAGCCTTTATCTGTTATTACTATCACCGTCATTTTTGAGTTATCTAGAGGAATTACGTTAACTTCTTTCAAAATATTGTCATGTGATTTAGTACCTAACACTACAGAAGTGTAATTAGTAATATCAGAAACTATTTCCAAACTTTGCTTTAAACAGTCAGAAAGTTCCAATTGTTTATTGCTAAATATAAGCTGCAATTTAAGCATATCTTCACCGCTTATTTCTTTAAGCTTCATTAAATTATCTACATAATATCTATAACCTTGCTCACTTGGTACCCTACCACTAGATGTATGTGTTTTTTCAAGTAATCCAAGTTCTTCAAGTGTAGCCATTTCACTTCTTACCGTTGCACTAGAACATTTAAGTCTATCGCATATAAGATTAGAGCCAACCGGTTTAGCAAGCTTAATGTATTCTGAGACAATCAACTTTAATATTTCATTTTGCCTATTGGTTAACATATTAGCCTCCTAGCACTTCTATTTCCACAGTGCTAAATACATTATAATATTATGTTTAGCACTTGTCAATATATGAGTGCTAATTTTTTTATTTTTTTTTGCAAAAAAACTACTGAATTTAATATTATTCAGTAGCATATGTTTTTTCTTGGCTTTATAAGGAACATTAATAACTAATGAGGATATTTACTAAGAAAATCCTCCTTATATTCACTAAATTTATCGTTCTTTATAGCTTCCCTTATCTCTTCCATCATTTTGATTAAAAACCTAGTATTATGAATTGATAAAAGTCTACCACCTAAAGATTCGTCGCAAGTAATTAAATGTCTAATATAGGCTTTAGTAAAATTCTTGCAAGCATAGCAATCGCAAGAATCTTCTATTGGTGTAAAATCTTCTCTATATTTGCTATTTTTTAAGTTAATTTTGCCATATCTTGTAAATGCATTTCCATGTCTTGCTATTCTTGTAGACAAAACACAATCAAACATATCTACCCCGCGTTCGATTCCTTCAAGTAAATCAACAGGCTCTCCCACTCCCATCAAATATCTTGGTTTATCAACCGGTAAATAAGGAATAGAATAGTCGATTGCTTTATACATATCTTCTTTTGACTCACCATCATTGGCAACTCCGCCTATTCCATATCCATTAAAGTCTAGTTTAACAGTGTTAATAGCAGAAGACTTACGTAAATCTTCGTAGGCACCACCTTGAACTATTCCAAATAAAGACTGCATTTCATTTTTATGAGCTTTTTTACATCTTTCAGCCCATCTAATTGTCCTTTCTATGCTATTTTTCATATAATCATAACTAGCACTAGCAGGAGGACATTCATCAAAACACATTGCTATATCGCTATCTAGTTTATTTTGAATAGCAATACTTTTTTCAGGAGTCAAAAACAAGTTTGATCCATCAATATGGCTTTTAAATTTAACTCCTTCTTCACTTATATCTTTTGGTTTTGCAAGGGAAAACACTTGAAAGCCACCAGAATCAGTAAGAATTGGTCCTTTATAATTCATAAATTTATGAAGCCCACCAGCTTTATCTATTAAATCTTCTCCTGGTCTTAACCATAAATGATAAGTATTAGCAAGTATAACACCACTATGACACTCATAAAGTTCTTCTGGTGTTAACATTTTTACAGTAGCTTTCGTACCAACTGGCATAAACATAGGAGTTTCAACAACACCATAGTTTGTCTCTATTTTCCCATATCTTGCATTTGTAAATTTATCCTTATGTAAAAGATTATATTTAATTTTCATAATATCACCACAAGGGATATTATATCATCAAAATGGTTATTGTAAAATACTAAAAATTATGATAAATTTAAGGAGTAAAATATATGTAAAAGAGGATATTAAAAATATGAAAAATTTAATGAAAATTTTCTCGGTAATGTTGATCGTGTGTTTAATTGCAACAATTATCACAGGCTGTACAACTTCGCTGACAGATCCGGATGGATTAGCATCCAAATTTATAAACTTTTTAATAAGTAATGCAATGCCGATAGCAACAATTTCCGCTTGTTCGATAACATTAGAAAGAAAAAATGAAAGTTTGTTTTTAAGATTTTGTTTAGGGTTTACATTATTTATAGTAGTTTTATCAGTTATTGCTATTTTTGTTCCAATAAACGATATAAATCCAACACTAGGAAATATATGTAATCAAACATATGCCCTACTATCACAATTCAACATATACATCTTAGCATATTCACTACTAAGTATAGTAAAGCCAAACAACCAGCTTACCAATGTAATTAAAACTATTGCCTTAGCAACTATAATATTCAATATTGTAATAAATATTTGGGTTTTAATTAAAGAAAGAATGATACAAGATTTACCTCTACCATATAAAACATATGGATTCAACTTTGCTTTCTCAATGGATGAAACACTTAATATCTCAATGAAAGTAATGCTATGTTCTATATTTACAGAAATAATAGCCATAATACTTACATACATTACTAACTACGCATTTGAAAGTGAAACAATGGAAGGCGATGTAATGAGTTATGAAGAGTTAAAAAAGCAAGCTGAAATAATTACTCAAAATCAAATAGATAATATTTACAAGTCAAAAGAAAAAGAGGAAATAATCGACAGAAGTGTATCTGAAAAAACTGGTCTTATGAACATAAATAATCAGCTAGGCGCAAATAGTAACGTTGGCGTTGGAACAAATAGTAATATGCAAGCCAAAGTTATTGATAGAGAAATTCCTACATCACAAGGTCCAGTATTAAACAGTAGTTTAAATCAAACACAAAGCAATATAACAAATAATCAAAATCAAAAATAGACCGTAATGGTCTTTTTTTTATAGCAAGAAAAAAAGGATTATTCATCCTTTACTACAATATTATATATTTCTTCATTTATATCTTCTATAGAACGAAGTTCATTGTTTTTGATACATTCTATTTTGTCCCAATTATAAAGTTCGGATAATTCTATATAAGCATTCTCTGCATTTTTCAAATGTTCAGGGCATTTTTCATACTCATCAAGTGACTTCCTGTTTTTACTAAGTTCTTTAGAAAAATCATATGGTACATGCAAAAATATTGTTTTATCAGGTTTTGGTAATTCTAAAAGCCAATACTCAAGTTTATCTATCCATTGATACATATAAAATCTTTCATCTTTATCTTTTATTTTACAACCTTGATGTGCTAAATTACTAGTAACATATCTGTCTAATATTACATAATAACCCTTATTTACATATTCCCAAACTTTTCCTATGTTATATTTCCTATCAGCAGCATAATATAAAGAGGCAATCTTAGGATCTAGATTTACAGCATCGTCAAAGTAGCTAGCACAAACTTCTTCCTTTCCTAGATATGGGCCACCAACTATTCTGCCAGTTGGAGTATCATAACAAGGAAAACTTATCGATATACATTTAATGCCATTTTTGTTAAGCTTATCAACAAGCATTTTTGATTGTGTAGCTTTACCAGAACAGTCCGTTCCTTCTATAACTATAATTTTTCCTTTTTTCTCTTCCATACTATTTTCCTTCTTTCTTAGTATCTAATTGTTTTTTCAAAACCTTACCGCAAGATTCTCTTCCTTCTGGGCAATAACCAAAAACATCACAAGTAGCGCCAAGACCACTTCCCACAACAGGAGCAACCTTTCTAACCTCATCACACATACCATTAGCAATTTTTCTTATTGCTGGTTGAGCTTTATTGCAGCATCTCATTCTACTAATCCAAGTAAGACTTCTTCCATTCATGTTAGTCAAAACATTGCATTTATTAGCAGCTTGATAAAAATATACTAGATCATTATCATTAACACCTTGTTCTTTAAAATAATCACGTAATTTTCTATTTTCTTTAAACAATTCATCATATTTAGCTTTTTGTTCTTCGTTTATTGTAGGTGGAACATCATAATTTTTTAGATCCCATAAAGGTACAAAATCTGGTGTTAACAAAGACTGCATTCTGTGTCTCTCAAGATGAGTTCTTACTGCAAGTGGAATTGGAATATCAAATCTAAAATTAGCTTGTTCTAATTCTCTTTGTTCTGGGTTATCAAGTATTGCTTTGATGAGTTTATTTCCAAATTCAGGATCGTCTTTTGTACATCTGTCAAGTATTTCTTTAGCCTTTTCAAAAGATACTTGATATCTTTGCTGTATAGCAGACGTTAATACAGCTACATCTGGATTTTCAGTATAACTTACTAGCTTAACCGTGTCATGAATATCAACATTCTCTAATTGCTTACTATCTACATAAGAATCTAAAAATTCTAAGTTATCACTACCATCTTTTGTCTCTTTTCTTACTTTATCACTCATATATGGTATTTTTTCATCAATGATTTTTAAGAACTCCTCACCAAGATCATGTGCTTCCTTAATTTTACTAACTTTACCATACAAAAGATATCTTGTAAGTTTAGTAAATGAATTAGCATCCATTCCCATAATAAGATTACTATTAAAACAGTACGGAAGAACAAATCTAGCATTTTCAAGTTTCATGCCACTATCAACAAGTTCTCCATAAAAATCAAAAAGTTTTTGCATGTGTTCAGTATACATGCTCTTTAATTTTTCATTATCTTTATGAATATTTCCATCATTATCACGAAACTCTGGTACATAAAAGCCATTAGTTCTAAAATCAACTTCTCTTCTTGATTTAACTGTAAAAGATGCAAGTCGTGAACCAATTAAAATATGTTCAAGTATTGGTGTCACATCATCGATAGCAACAGACACATAATCATGTTCCGCAATAGAACAGTGCCCCATATCAATGACTCTTTTAGCAAACTTTCCATTTTTTAAAGGATCAACACAAGATTCATAAACCTCATGTGCTTTTCCACTTGTTCTTGAAATCTTTCCTGCTGCTGCTACTTTTTTAGTTCTTAAATTAACATCTTCTTCAGTGTTATTTCCTAAATATTCAACTCTCATTATATTACCTCTTTATTTTTTTATATTTTAAACTAGTTTTCCTTTGATTCATCTATTACATTATTGTCAGCATCAAATTCTAAGTTTATAAATCTTCTACTTGCTAAATAATCACACATATGAACAAACTTCTCCATAGGAGCTTTGGGGATAGGTAAAACTACTGCGCTATAGCTATTTGTATTCCAAGGTCCCATGTGACTTGCAACCATCGAACAAATTTTCTGAACGTCTTCGTCACTCATTTGCAAATTATCTCTAAGTTCTCTAACATATTCACTAATTAAAATAGGATGATCAAACTTTGTATATTTATCTATTTTAACCTTTCCATATTTAAGACCATCATGTATTAAAAGTGCAATAATAATTAAATCTTTATCTCTATCACTATAAGGTTTACCTATAATCGGATTGCTAAGAAGTTCTACTGCCATTTTAACTGCTGCTTTTACATGTCTTGCAAGCCCTTTATCTCCTGCTGCATATTTTGGATGATATTTTCCAGTAGATGATGCATCAACTTCAAAAAAGTAATCTGGAAGACTTCCTACCAAAAACTTAGCATCTTCTCTTAAAATATCATCATGTATATAATTTATTTCTTTATTAAATAATTTAATTTTCTCTGCTTTCTCCATAAATACTGCCTCCTACAAAATTTACTAGTATGCTATTAGATACATATAAATTATACTCATTTATGTATATGTTTTCCTTACCGTCTACTAATAATTTTTTATCTACCAAATCAATTATATCAAAAACATCACTTATAGCCAAAGAATATTTTTGATAAAATTTTTCTTTACTAACTCCTTCAATCTTACGAAGCCCTAAAATCATTTCATATTCCATAGCAAGTTCTTTGATAATAGTTTCTTCATCTCTTCTATATTCATTGTTTAAGTATTTGTTGATACTTCTAGTATTTGAATACCTAACATTAGAAACATAACCACTAGCACCAATTCCAAATCCATAGTATTCATCATTATCCCAATATACCAAATTATGTTTTGACTGAAAGCCATCTTTAGCAAAGTTACTTATTTCATAATGGATATATCCACTTTTTTTAAGGTTTTCAATTATAGTTTCATACATCATTCGATCAAGTTCTTGTGAAATAGAAGTTATTCCATCTATAAAAAGTTTAGTATGCTCTTCTATTATTAAGGAATATATAGAAATATGAGTCGGATTAAGATTCAAAACAAAATTTATATCGTAAATTAAATCAGAAATTGTCTCAGAAGGAAATGCATACATTAAATCAATATTTAAGTTAGAAAAATATTTTTTAGCCAGATTTATTTTGTCTACAACTTCTTCTTTAGTATGTACTCTTCCTAAAAGTTTAAGAAATTTGTCATTAACTGTTTCAACGCCTATACTTAATCTGTTTACACCGAGGCTTTTAAATATTTTAAGTTTTTCTTCTGTAATGTCATTTATGTTTGCTTCTATGGTAAATTCATAGTTTTTTTCAAACTTAAAAAGCTTAACAATTTTAAAAAGTTTTTCAAAGTTTGTATTACTTAAGGTGCTTGGAGTTCCTCCCCCAATGTAAAGAGTATTTAGCTTTTCACCATTATAATTATCTTTACACTCTAAAAAAAGAGCATCTAAATACTTATCTGCTACTTTTTCATCATAATACATCTTACAAAAATCGCAATAACTACAAATACTTCTGCAAAAAGGAATATGAATATAAACACTTTTAGCCATATTACTTTTTCCTATCCAAATTTGCTTGTGAATTTGCAAGCAAACGTGGTTTAATATTAGCATCATACTTAACTGGATCTAAAGCTTTTGCACGTCTATTTATGTCTCTATAAACAGTCCAAAAAGAAGTATCTGTTTTCTCAGCAATTTCTGCAATCGTAAGCCCACAAGAGAAAAGCTCGACATTTATTTCTACACGCATTCTTGTTTCTTCATCATCAAGACTCTTAACAGTGTTAACATCAATAACATCAGTCAATGTATCAACTTCTTCCCTATTAAGTTTCATAAATCTATGACAGTAATCACTAACTGTAGCATTACTTATTGGAAAATATGTTCTACTAAAATAATCTGCAGTATCTCTTGTAGAACTTTTTGTATCTGCAACATACTTTCCAACAAGTATAACCCTTCTTTCTCTTTCCTCGTCTGATTCAACCTTTCTTGCCATATCAGCATTTACCTCCTATTTTTTTTATTTTTATTGGTCCTATATTTTTTGCTAAATATTCAAAGTCAACATTATCACCCATATTATTTGGAAAGCAATTACATGTAGAACCAGTAAAAGAATTATGTTCTTTAATACTTTTATTAAGTTCCTCGATCTCTCCAACATTGTAAGGTAAATAATGGTTACAATTCTTAGCAAGCACTAAAGTTTTGCCTAATGAATATACACACGATGTGTTTTTATCTATTAGGATAGGATTGTATTTAATATAGTAATCGCCAACTTTTATCTCTTTACCACAAAAATCACATTTTCTTGCCTTTTTACTCCTAATACAAGAAGAAGCAACAAGCACATCAATAGAATCTTCTGGAAGTAAGCTTTTGCTTATAGTGTCATCACTTGATATCAAATAGTTCATAACTTCGTCATATATGTCATTAAGTGGTTTTTCCATATCTATTCTTATTTTGGGATAATAAGCTCCTAAAGTACTTACTGTATCATAATATTCCTTCAAAAGTTTAAGACGTATTTTAGCATCTTTAATCATTCTAATTTGTCTTGGGGACATACTTTCTAAAACCAATTGCATTATTCTTCATCCATAGATAAAACACTCATAAATGCCTCCTGTGGAAGCTCAACACTACCAACCTGTTTCATCCTTTTCTTTCCTTCTTTTTGCTTTTCAAGTAACTTTCTTTTTCTAGTTATATCCCCACCATAACATTTAGCAAGTACATCTTTTCTAAGTGCTTTAACTGTTTCTCTTGCAATAACATGATTACCAAGAGAAGCTTGTATTGGTACTTCAAAAAGCTGTCTTGGAATAGACTTTCTAAGGCTTTCAACAATTGCGCGTCCCCTTTGATATGCAAAATCCTTATGTACAATTATACTAAGTGCATCAATAACTTCACCATTAAGAAGTATATCCATCTTAACTAAATCACTTGGTTTATATCCGATAAAGTCATAATCAAATGATGCATAACCTTTCGTATAAGATTTAAGTTTATCAAAAAAATCATACACAATTTCAGAAAGAGGTATTTCATAATGAATATTAACTCTAGTTGGGTCAATATATTCCATATTTACATAATTACCTCTTTTATTTTGACAAAGCTCCATAATTGGTCCTATATACTCACTAGGTGTAAAAATATTTGTTTTTATATAAGGTTCACGTACTTCTTTTAAAAGAGTTTTGTCAGGAAGCTTATTTGGAGAATCTACAAATATAACATCACCGTTAGTAAGATACGCCTCATACACTACTGATGGTGCTGTTGTAATAACGTCAATATTAAACTCACGCATGATTCTTTCTTTTATTATGTCCAAATGTAAAAGTCCCAAAAATCCACATCTAAAACCAAACCCAAGTGCAGTAGAAGTTTCCGGTTCAAAGACAAGTGATGCATCATTTAATTTTAATTTGCTAAGTGCTTCTCTTAAATCTTCAAACTTACTAGATTCAATAGGGAAAATACCACAAAATACCATTGATTTCATTGGTTTATATCCAGGAAGAGGTTCTTTTGCTTCATTACCTAAAATAGTAACAGTATCCCCTACTAATACATCTGATATATCTTTAATACTAGCAGAGATAAAGCCAACTTCACCAGCCTTTAATTCTTCTTTTTTAACCTCTTTTGGTGTATTGACAGTTAAATCAGTAACTTCATATGTCGCACCAGTTTCCATCATTTTTATAACATCTTTAACTTTAAGAACACCATTTACAATACGAACAGAAATTACAACACCACGATAAGGATCAAAAATACTATCGAAAATAAGAGCTTGCAAAGGCTTTGAGTAATCTCCTTTTGGAGGAGGTATTAACTCTACTATCTTATCAAGTAATTTATCAACACCCTCACCCGTCTTAGCACTCGTAAGGACTATATCTTCGTCTTTGAAGCCAATTAAATCCATAAGTTCTTTTTTTACTTTAGGTATGTCAGCATTAGGAAGATCTATTTTATTTATAACCGGTATTATAACAAGATCATTTTCAAGTGCTAAATAAAGGTTAGCAAGTGTCTGAGCTTCTATTCCTTGTGCAGCATCAACAACAAGTATTGCGCCTTCACAAGAAGCAAGACTACGTGAGACTTCATAAGAAAAATCAACATGTCCTGGTGTATCTATTAAATTAAGATTATATTCTTCATTTTTATAATGATAATTTAATGATGCAGTATTAAGTTTTATTGTAATACCACGTTCTCTTTCAATATCCATGCTATCTAAAAGCTGTGCTTTAGCTTCCCTTTTACTAACTGCATTAGTAAGTTCAAGAATACGATCTGCCAAAGTACTTTTACCATGATCTATATGTGCTATTATTGAAAAATTTCTTATGTGTAACATGTCCATATTCATCACCAATAATTATTATAAATGCAATAAATAGATATAGTCAATGTAAAACAAAAGATATTGATTAAATACTCTTTTAATAGTAAAATATTACTAGTAAAGGTTAAGAAAATATGAAAAAACTACTAATCAAATGTATTAAATTATATCAAAAAATACCTTTTAAGAGTCATAGCTATTGTAAATTTCAACCAACATGTTCAAACTATGCAATAATGGCTCTTAATGAATATGGAACAATTAAAGGTTCTTACCTTTCTATAAAAAGAATATTAAGGTGTAATCCATTTAACAAAAAATGTGGTTATGATCCCTTACCAATGAAGGAGAAAAAAATATGAAAAAATTAAAATTATTAACACTCTTTATCGCTGCTTTATTTATTTTTACCGGATGTAATATTTTTAAAATGGATACTATGGAGGGAATAGACATTATAACAACTAACTACTCGCTAGAATTTATAACAAAAAGTTTATATGGAAAACACGCAATAATAAATTCTATTTATCCAGATGGAACAGATACTAAAAACTATACAATCAATGATAAAATGTTAGACAATTATAGTAAAGAGGATTTGTTCATTTATGCTAGCTATGGTGATGATAAAGATATAGCAGTATCTCTTCTAAATAGAAACAAAAAGCTTTTAATAATTGATGGAAGTCTAGGAATGAGTCCAGATTATTTAGAAGAACTTTGGCTTGATCCATCAAACCTACTAATGGTAGCACAAAATATAAAGAATGGTTTAACAGAATACATAAATAGTAATTATTTAATAAAAGAAGTTGAAGCAAACTATGACGACTTAAAATTAAAATTATCAGAACTTGATGCTGAAATAAAGTTAACTGCAGAGAACGCTACTTCAAAAACTATTGTAAGTGCAACTAAATCATTAAATTATTTAAAGAAGTATGGATTTGACGTTATATCGTTAGATGATGATAATACTTCTATTGAAAAATCCTTAAAAGAAGTAAATGACATGATTAAAAACAGTTCAATAAAATATATTTACACATTAGAAAATACAACTGATAATGATACAGTTAAAAGTATTCTTGAAAATAACTCAAGTGTTGAAGAAATAAAGTTAAAAAGATTAGACAGTATAACAACAGATGAAAGAAACGCTAATGAAGATTACTTCTTTTTAATGAATTACAATATAGAACAATTGAAGAAAGAAACTTATAAATAATAAATAAAAAGACTTACATTCAAGTTCACATAAGTCTTTTTTATTTGGCTAAATATTTTATTTTAATAATTTTTCTATGTCTTTTGTTATTTTATTTACAGTAAATCCATATTTTCTTAGAATATCGTCTCTTTTACCACTAGCTCCAAAAGTATCAATAGTAAACAAATAATCATCGTTTTTAACATATTTATACCAAGAAATTGATGATGATGCTTCTATTACAAATGTCTTAACAGAAGCTGGTAAAATCTCTCTTTTATAACTTTCTTCATTTTTTTCAAACCTAGACATAGAAGGCATACTTACAACTCTAACACTGTACCCCTTCTCTAAAAGTGCATCATAAACTTTAATAGCAAGTTCTACTTCTTCTCCAGATGAAATAATAACTGCTTCTAAGTCCTTCTTCTCTTTCCTAACTATATATGCACCTTTAATAACATCACTACTGCTAGTATTTTCATCAATAGTTACTTTATTTCTACCAAGTACAATAGCTGCTGGCTTTCTAAGCTCTAAAACAGCTTTATAAGCACCTATTGTCTCATTAGCATCAGCAGGTCTATAAACATCAAAATTAGGCATACAACGAAGTGCAGCAAGTTGTTCAACAGGTTCATGTGTTGGTCCATCCTCCCCTACACTAATAGAATCGTGGGAGAAAACATATATAACTGGTAAATCCATAAGAGCACTAAGTCTTATTCCTGGTTTTAAAAAGTCAGAAAAAGCAAAGAATGTTGATACAAACGGAGTAATGTTTGAAAGTGCCATTCCATTAGCAATTGAAGCCATAGCATTCTCTCTTACACCAAAATTGATATTTCGTCCATTAGGAGTTGATGCACTAAAATCTAATGTATTATTTATTCTAGCCATAGTAGATTTTGAAACATCCGCACTACCACCAAGTAAAAACGGATAAGTTTCTGCAACAGAGTTTATTATTTTTCCTGATACATTTCTAGTAGAATCTTTACCATCTGTAGGGTATACATAATTTATATTACTAATCTTTACAGGAAGTTTATTATTCATATACAAGTCAAAATCTCTTCTTAGATTTTCATCCATAGAAAGAATCTTCTCATTCCAAGCAGTAATACAATCTTTATTACGCTCACAGATCCTTTCTCTCATTGCATCTTTCGCTTCCAAAGATATTGCAAAAGGTACTTCACGCAATCCAAGAGTATTTTTTATAGAAACAATATCATCTTCATCAAGTGGACTACCATGTACTAAAGATGTACCTTGATTTTTACTATATTTGCCGATAGTAGTTTTAATTTCAATTAACGTAGGTTTATCATTAGTATCAGATTTAGCTTTTTCTATAGCTTCATTTATGCTATCTAAATCTTCGCTATCAGAAACTAAAATATAATTCCAGTTCATAGATTCAAATCGTTCTTTAATATTTTCGTCAAAAGAAGTTTTTAAAGCACCATCAAGAGTTACATTGTTTGAATCATAAAAAACTATAAGTTTATTTAATCCCAAATTACCAGCAATAGATGAAGCTTCATAGCTTACACCTTCCATAAGATCACCATCACCGCATAAAACATACGTGTAATGATTGATAACATCTTTTCCGAAGTATTGTCTTAAATAGCACTCACTGATTGCCATTCCAACACTAGTAGCAAACCCTTCACCAAGAGGGCCTGTTGTAACATCAACACCTTTTGTAACACCATATTCAGGATGCCCCGGAGTAAGAGAATCAAGAGTTCTAAACTTTTTAATTTCATCAAAAGGAATGTCAAAACCAGCCATAAAAAGAGTTGCATACAAAAGTGCTGAACCATGACCACTTGACATAACAAATCTATCTCTGTCTACCCACTTATCATTTTCAATATCAATTTTCATATGGTTAGCATAAAGAGTTGCAATTATTGGTGCTGCTCCTAAAACTATACCAGGATGACCACTTTTTGCTTCGTTTATCATATCAATTCCAAGTACTCTTATGTTGTCAATAATTTTCTTTAAGTTAGTATCTTCTTCTTTTTTTGAAGCCATAATTACCTCCTATTTGGTTATTTCATCATATAATTGTTCAAGAATAATAGCTACTCCATCTTTTTCATTTGATAGAGTAACAACATTGGCAACTGCTTTAAGTTTATCAGTTGCATTAGCCATAGCCACTTTTACTTTTACAAAATTCAAAAGTTCAATATCATTATCAGAATCACCAACAGCCATAGTTTTAGTATAATCAATATTAAAATAATCACACAAATACCTTGCTGCTACACCTTTTGATACATCAGAATTAGTAATATCATAAAAAAGTAAGCCAGATGGATTAGTAATATTTTTTGATTTATTTATTATTCTAAGTTCACCGTTAGCACTTAAATCTCTTCTAAATAACTTCATGTTATTTAAAGAAGATGACTCTATAATGACCTGTGAAATTTTCAAAGAGTTAAGGCTAATCAAATCTTTTTGATAAATTAAGCCAGTATCTTCTTCAAGTTTATTTGTGTAACACTTATTAAATACATTAGCAGTAAAGAAAAGGTTATACTTTTTAACAAGTTCGCTTAAAAACATTATATTAACAGAAGAAATAGCATTATTATATATAACTTCGTTTGTGTTAACATTATATATTTCTGCTCCATTTGATGATATAACATATCCACCAGATAAAAACTGTTTGTTAATTAAAGTAGTGTGACTAAGACTTCTTCCCGTTGTGAAAATAATCTTAATTCCTCTTTCCTCTAATTTCTTAAGTATTTTTCTACAACGTTCACTTACTTTTTTCTCATTATTTCTAAGTGTTCCATCCAAATCTAAAAAAATTATTTTTACATCTTTCATCTTCTTCACCTAGCCTATCTACAAATAATATAATACAATAAATAGTAAAAATAGTAAACCAAAAGTATATTAGGATAAGTAAAGCAAAGTAAAATTTTTATTTAATTTTAGAAAGTTTCATACAATGTTCATCATCTGCAAAATCATATTTACTAGAGTTCAGTATCGGAATGGATAGACCTTTACTATCAAGTTTATCTCTAATCATACTAACTTCTTTTTTAGCAGATTTTTCATCTTTAGAAGTAAATGGGTATCCAATTGCTACAAATTTATCAGTAGGTATTGCATATCTTGTTTGAACTTCATCAATGCAATCAGAATATCTAGCTGGATTATCATCTGATATTATCTTTCTACTTATTTCGTTATACAGTTCATCATAAGGAATAAAATCGGTATATGCTATATTATCTAAATCGCCATCTATAACAATACAAAGGCTACCGACTATTATTTCATCATATGATGATCTAAAATCAAAATAATGTACAGGTGGAATCAATACTTTTTGTGATAAGGAAATCCATTCGTTGCCGTTAAAAACATTACCATGATCACAAAAAGTGGTGTTAATCATAACTCTTGGCATGATATAGCCACTATCTACAATTTTAAATAATGTATCTATATTTAAATTTTTAACTCTATGATAAAAGTATGGTTCCATATATTACATTTTTTTCAGTGTATAAACATATGGTCTATCAGATGAAACATCATAATCCAAAAGAACACCATTTGTTATACTATTAACCCTTTCTAACATATAATCAGTATCATATATTTTCGTTCTTATATTTAAATTTTGTACCTTACTGCCTGTGTAATATGCAGTGATTACAAAAGTAGAATCAGTAACTGAAGCTGTCTTTGAAGCACTTAAATACTCATCAGTACTATTCTCCTCATCTAAAGAAACATTACCATCAGTGAAAAGTCTAGATTCAGCAGTTTTAGTTCCAGCAAATTCATAATCAAGATCATACTCATCATCTGGATTTGCAATATCAACACTAGCTAGATTATTAGTTTCTTCATACAGTTCACTAGCAAATTCACATGCAATAAGTATTTTATCAAAAGAACTCGCTAATTCCTTATTTTTTTCAAAAATCCTTTTTCTCTTTCTTTTAGGAACAGAAAAATGAATTTCTCCTTCATTATCTACAGCCTTTACATATTCGTTTTCTGTAAGCATAGTAATAGGCATAGTCTGTGATTCTGTCTGAAAATGATATTCACTAAAAATATTACTAATTGCTTCAATGTACATCATAAAATCTTCTACAGTAATAGAAAACTCATTATGATCATTTAAAACAGAATATATAGTATCAACCAAGTCTTTTTCTTTAATAATCATAAAATCCCCCATCATCAAATGAATGCTTTATATAATACTATTTTTTTTACTTTTTTTCAAGAGACATTAAAAGGAGTATTGTTACTCCTAAAAAATAAAATATTAACTAATAATGTACAATTTCTCCATTTAATTTTAACATATATATTTCCATTATTATTTTTATCTTTTTAATGATTTTATATGACCTTCAATTTTCCTTTTATCTTCAGCAGATAGTGAAGATACTTCGTAAATCTTAGGATAATATTCACTATTATCTGGAACAAAACCTCTTCTAACGGCATCATCAAATAAAAGATGTTGTGTTGTACAACAGTAGTAAAGTTTATCATCAATAACGGTGCCTAGCCAGCAGTGTGGACCAAAGGCTGACATTCCACCCAAAGTAATAGCATCTATTTTCATATCCCAATTATTTGTCAAAATTCTAAATAATCTTGCTTGTCCTTCACAAACGCCCCTTCTTCTTATATAAGTTCCATACGGTTTTGACTCCCAATTTTCTTCTGAACGTAATAAATGTTGTTGTCCATCATTGCCATAAAAAGCTTGATCATCAGCAAATTTTATATTTAATTTATCTCTGTCAAGAATAAAGTGATATGTTAGCCACACTTTGTCAAAATCTGTTAGTTTATCAACATCATAATGTCTTTCTAAGCCATCAACATAATGTCTTACCACATATTTCAATTTATTTGTATCCTCAAGTACATTTGGATCTACTCTATCTTTTATCTTATTCAAAACATAATCACTTTGCCATAAAAGTTTTTCCTCTGATAATAATATTTTTCCCCTTGCTCTTTCTAATCTCAAATCTTTAATCTCTGTTGGATATCTATCTACTGTCATTTCCAAGAAAGAGACATCATCATGTTTCCAGTTTATTCTATCCATTATAGTATTATATAAAGGAAATGTTGATTCCGATAATTTGAAATTTATTTTTTTTAAATTTAATTTTTGAAGATTTTTCAAAAAATTTAACCTTAAAGCTACATCACTATCACATGTTATTATATCTTCATCATAAATTACACATTCAATCGGCAAAGTGATATCTATATCTTTCATCTCATCTAAATATTTTGCAAAATTATCAAAAGATATAGCAAAAAATAATTGTTTTCTTCCTGGAAGTGATGGTGTGGTAGCATTCTGTATCTTATTTCTTCTAGCTGGAAGTGGTGTGGCAACTCGCATATCTAGAACATTTTTCCTTATTACATTATCATATTTATCCATATTATCTCCCTTTTTATTATACAACAAAACTTATAGCAACTATTGTTGAATCATTAGCGCAAAAAACATAGGCAGATTATAGCATATTTAAGGGAAAAAGTCAATTTATATCTATATAATTCATAGTTTTGAATTTAAATAAAAGGAGTAGCAATACTCCTTGAAATATGCTGATTAGCATTCTAAATTTTTACAAAATTTATTGCCTTCTTCTATAGCTAATCGCAATGCTTCTTCTTCTGTAGTGGCACTTATACACTTCAAACGCCTACGTTCATCAATGAACTCATTGGCTAATCTTCCAGCCCATCCTCCAAATTTATCAATAACTATTATAGGAATTCCAGCCTGATATGCAATTGCCATTTCAGTTAATGTGCCAGATCCTCCAGATATAGCAATAATTACATCACAAGATAAAACCAAATTAAACTCTCTTCCACCACCAATTTCTAAGCCAGAATTTATAAGTACAGTCGGTCTATAACTACCAAATATTTTTTTGCTTTTCCCTCCTGCAACACCAACAGTAACTCCATTATTTTTACTTGCTTCCTTTGCGGCTTCAGTAGATAATGATGTATACTCTTTTTCTGCTCCATACACAAGTATATTTCCAGATTTAGCAATAAGACCTCCAAGTTTTTTTGCAAAATTTAAAGCCTCATCGCTAAATTCTAAATCAGCAGCAGAGCCCATTATTCCTATTTGTAAGTTTCTCATATTCTTCTTAACTCCTTTCTAAGCGTTTTTACAACTTCTTCTTGTGGTTCTGTATTAACTATTTTTTCTGGTAGATCTAACATTCTAGTATTTTCTTTTTTTAGTTTATCAATTTCATTCCATAAATATATGCTTCTTTCTAGACAGCCTTTAGAAAAATCGTTAACATAATCGCTAGGTATAGATGCTCTTTCACAAGGATTACCATAAGGAATAAAATAAGGTGCTTTGCATAATTCATTATTAGTATTTATCATAATTCCTGAACCAGCAATACCAAAATAGAAATCCCTTTCACATATTTGATCAATCACATTATCACTCATTAGATAATTTGTTCTTACTCCATACTTCAAATCATTATTAAAATATTCGTATGCGTTATTTGTACATATAGACGATACAACACCTACAACTTTAACTCCTCGATCATTAAATCTACTAATAATTTTCCTTAATACACTGCCAGAAAAAATAACATCATCAGCTAGAATTACTTCCTTACCTCTCAATTTTTGAGATAATCTTAAAAGTTGTTGATCTAAATTTTCATTCTTCCTTGACACAATTTCATTACTACCACTTATCCTTGTACAATCTAAAAAAGAAATATTGTCTTCATCTGGTAATATATATATCTTATCCAAAGTAACAATGGGGATATTCACCACCTATTAAATTATTAACACACATCATTTCGTCTTCAGAAATTACTGTTACTTTATTATCAAATATTTTGCTAACACTCCTTTTAAAATCATCTCTTACACTAGTAATTACGCTATTACTTGGTATTACCTCATATTTATAATCAAAAGCATTCACACCACTTAAAATTCTTTTTATATCATCGCTAAAAACGATGCCTTCTTCTATCTTTTTCATAATATTCTCCTTCAATTTAATTTATAAAATATAAACAAAAAAGCTATACAAGTAGTACTCGTATAGCATAACAAACATTTATATACTAGATACAAGCACTACAAATAGCACTTGTACCTACAGCCAATTTAATGCCGTATTAACAAGTGCAAATTATTATGATGATGGAATTGTTTTAATATTACTTTAAACATAATAATTGCCTCCCTAAACAAGAAAATAATATCATATCACATCAAAAGATGTCAAATAATATCAAACTCTACTATTTATTTTTTCTAACTTTCTTTAAAACTGGGCCCTTTGGTTCAGGAATTTCACAAGAATCACTTTTAGTTTCACACGTTAAATTTTGCTCATCATTTTTTTCTTCTTCATCTTCTTTGTTCAGACTATCTTCATCATTATGCATGAAAACATCTTCTGCCGATTCAGAATCATATGTATATTTTATATCTTTATCATCTAAGTTTTTAATAAATTCAAAAGCAGACTCTACTGCATCCAAATAAGCATTTAAAACACTTTCTTTTTGTTCATCATAAGAAAGTTTTGAGGCTGGTCCTGAAACTTCCAAAACATTTATATCGCCACTTTTTTTATCAAACTCAAAAAAGATTTTACTGCTAATGTCATTCTCATCTTTTATTTCAATAAAATTAGCATTTCTAAGTTTTATCATAGTTTTAAAAGGTACTAAAAGAGCATTTAGACCAGTAGGTCTTTTTGCATATTCACTTTTTTCATAATCAGACATTTCATCTAAAGCACCCATAACATGTAACTGTGTTAATAAATCATCTCTTCTATCATTATAATCAAGTGTATTTTTCATAACAAACATAATGTTGATTACCGGTGTAAGAAGAAATAAAGTAGACAAAGACGGTTTAGATTCCCTTCCTTTTCCAAGTCTTTCCAATAATTTTGAGTTATTTATTTTATACCCAGCATCAGCAGCATCTTTATACATCCTAAGTTCATTACCTATTTCCATAAAAAAGCTAGCAACAACACTGCCAAGCCACATAATCAATATTTTCATACAAAACCTCCTAAAAATACTATAAATTATTAACTATAGTATCAAATACATTTTCTCTATCAAAAGATGTATCATAACTTTCTATATTATAAAAATTGAATTTTTCATTAAAATATATGTTTCTTTCAATAAAATATCTTGCATTGCCTAAAAGTTCTTCATCATCGCACCAATAAGTCCAATCATCTTCAGTATCATACTTCTTCATATTTTCATATAATTGATTGGCAGATATATGATTATATGTTAATCCAATAATCTTATATTTATCACGATATTTTTCGCTTCGTAAAAATGGCATAATTTGTTCAAAATCAATATGTGTTCCTTCTATCACTGAATATATACCATCATAGAAAGTGTTTCCTTCTGACAACTCAGTCAAAAATTTTATTAAAAATGGAGCTAAATTTTTAGCAGTAATAGAGGCATCACCATCATGATGAATCTCTAGTTCAGGATAAGCTTCAAGGCCACTAACTAAATCATCAATACTAATAAGACTGTACCCCTTTTCTTTAGTAATTTTCTTTGCTAAAGAAGTCTTGCCACTTCTTCCTGCCCCAACAATTAAAATATTTTTCTTCATAAAAATTCACCTAGCAATTAACTTGCACTTATTATATATGAACACAGCATTATTTTCAACATTTTTAACATTTATTATTTTTCAAAGGAATATACTTTTTCAAAAATGCTCTCAAGATTATCTTTTTTAATAGCAACAACCAAATTTTTGTTTTTCTGTTTTCCTTCCTGCTTTTCACTCCGTGAAATTCTTAAAATTAAAGATATTTTTAATTGTTCATTTTTTAACGCATTAAGAAAAACATTTACATTTTTTAATTGATAACACTCCATTTTGTAATATCTAAAGTATAAATTGTTATCAATCATTTTTTTGCTAGCATAAATAACACAAAGTCTCTTTAATTTAATCATAAGTTTATTTTCCAAAGTCTTGAACTCTACAATACCACGTTTTTCAAGTAATTTAAATTTTGAATCATAGATTTTTATATAAATAAATTCATTTTTCTCATCAAACACAAGTTGAAAATAATAGTTATTATAAAGTATTTTCTTATTAAAATATAATGAAGTCATAAGAACCTTTTTATCTTTATATTGAACATCATATTTACCATATGTATTTGAAATATAATTGCTCTCAAAAATACTTGGGCCATCAAACGACGTTGTAAACAACGTAATTGGATAACCACTGAATCTTTGTGTTGTTTTGATTTCTATTCCTTTGTAATCTGGGAAAAATAAGCTATCAGGCTTCTTTCCTAATAAATCTTCTAATGTTAAACCAGCTGAATTAAGTAAGTTATTGTTTATTCCTTTAATATAACCTTTACTATTTATTTCTTTAAATTTAGTTACAATATCATCAAATTCTTTATACATTTTTAAAATCTCCCACTAAAAATACTTTGATGATACATTTAAATACAAAAAAAGATGTCGTATTTTGCAACAGTTGGTTATATTTGGTGTTTTACTAAGTGTGGCTCATAGGTTCGCATAAAAAAACTCAAGTTATTTAAACTTGAGTTTAATATCTAGTGGTGCGGGTGACAGGAGTTGAACCTGCAAGCCGTAAGGCGCTAGATCCTAAGTCTAGTGCGTCTGCCAATTCCGCCACACCCGCGCGAGTGGTGGACCCTATAGGACTCGAACCTATGACCGCACGGTTATGAGCCGTATGCTCTAACCAACTGAGCTAAGGGTCCATCGACTAGATAATAGTATCATATTTTAAACGAAGGTGCAAGTACTATTTAACTTTTTTTGTATTTTTTATAAAAAATATATAACATTGATAGGAAATTAAAGTATTTATATATTAAAATATAATATGTTTAGTTGTTAATTATTATGCAAAATATCTTTTAAATGATATAATTATAACGAGGTGGGAAAATGGCTAAAAATAATACTACGAACAATGTTGTAATACGTGTTACAGATAAAACCAAAGAAAAAATGATAAAATATTATGAAGATAAAAAAAGAGACAAAGCTATTCCATATGTTATATTTCAAGCAAAAGACGCCGATACAGTAATAACAATGTATGAGTCTGGAAAAGTAATGTTCCAAGGAATAAGTGCTGATATAGATGCCAATATGTGGCGAGACATAGATGGTCAAAGTAAAGTAAATAAAGAAGAAGTCAAAAGAAATGATAAAAAGTACTACTACTCTTCTGCTATCGGATCTGATGAAGTAGGAACAGGAGACTACTTTGGGCCAATTGTAGTAACAAGTTGCTATGTTTCGAAAGATGATATAGAATTTGTTGAAAGCTTAGGAATCAAAGATTCAAAAAAATTAGATGATGAAAAAATATTGAAGATAGCACCTGAGCTAATAAAAAAGATAAAATATAAAAGTTTGATAATGACAAATTCTGAATATAATGCAAAATATAGCACAAGCTACAACATAAACAAGATCAAAGCCATAATGCATAACAAAGTCCTATGGCGAATGGTCAACGAAGAACATCCAGAATATGACTATATAATAGTCGATGAATTTGCAAGAGAACAAAGATATTATGAATATTTAAGTGGAAATCCCGCTATTCAAAGAGACATAACATTCATAACGAAAGCTGAAGATAAAAACCTAGCAGTTGCTTCAGCATCAGTAATAAGTAGATATATATTTTTAAAAGAATTTGACAAAATATCAGATAGTCTTCACATTCCTCTTCCAAAAGGTGCCGGAAAAGAAGTTGATGAAATAGGAAAAGAAGTTGTAGAGACGTATGGAAAAGATAAGCTCAAAGAAATTGCAAAAATAAATTTCAAAAATACAGAAAGAATATTAGAACTTAGAATAATATAAAAAAGTTTCAATCAATGAAACTTTTTTTAATTCATAACTCTTTTAAATAATCTTTCTAATTCATAATTAGAATAAGTAATAATTGTAGGTCTACCATGTGGGCAAGTAAACGGATTTTTAGTATTTCTAAGTCTATCAAGTAAATCTTCCATATCAGTCATCGTAATTCTATCATTTGCCTTAATACTAAGTTTGCAAGCAACAGTAGCCGCTACTCTATCTATAAATTTATAATTATCAAAATTTTCAGTAGTTATTACAATATCTATAATTTTCCTAATTGCTTCTTCAAGAGCATAACTTGGTAACCAATAAGGATGACTCCTAATAACTACAGTATTTATACCAAACTCTTCAATATCAAATCCCATATCAGTCAAAACATTAAAGTTTTCTTTCAAAATAATAAAGTCTTTATTAGAAAGTTCTATTTTTATAGGTATCAAAAGATCAATGCTTGTATTATCGTGATTAGCAAGTTTTTCCAAATATTTTTCATAATTGATTCTTTCAGCAGCAGCGTGCTGATCTATTATAAACATGCCATCTTCATTTTCCGCAATAATATAAGTTGCATGTACAACACCAACTGGGTACATTTTCTTTATTCTGTTTTGATCTTCAGAAATTGACACATCGTTTTCTTCTTTTAATTCATCAACAGTCTTATTTTCAACTTCTACCACAGATGAAGGTGATGTTGAAATGTTATCAAGATTAAAAGCATACACACTAGTATTTACCTTCTTTTCTTCACTAGGAACTGTAACTTTATTGTAATCATATAGTAAATCATCTTCTTTAACATCATAGCTTTCTTTTACTTCTTCTATTTCTGGGATAAGGTTTATAGTCTCAAGTTTTGCTCGTATTGAAGAAAATATCAAACTCTTTAATGTATCAAGTTTAGAAAATTTAATATCCATTTTAGTAGGATGTATATTAACATCTATCAAAATTGGATCTGCTTCAATATTCAAAACAATTATTGGATACTTACTCTCAGGTATATAAGTATGGTAAGCCTCAATTATAGTGCGGGTTACTTCAACATTTTTAATTGCTCTTCCGTTAACTAATATATTGATATTATTTTTAGATGATCTTGCACATTCAGGATAAGAAACATAGCCATTTATTTCGTAGTCATCATTACTATTATTTATATAAATCATCTTTTTAGTTAATTCAATTCCGTATATATTTCCGATAACTTTTAATAGGTTTCCTCTACCATCAGTATTTAGTAAACATTTTTCATTATTAGTAAGAACTAATCTAATATTAGGAAATGAAAGTGCCATTCTATTAACATACTCAGTAATATTAGCAAGTTCAGTATATAAGTTTCTTAAGTATTTAAGTCTAACAGGTGTATTATAAAACAAATTTTTAACGGTTATTCTAGTGCCTTTTTTAAGATCACAGTTTTTAACTTCTTTTATCACACCACCATCAATTTCTACTTCTGTTCCAACAGTACCGTTTGATGTTTTCATATTAACCAAGCTTACAGAAGCAATAGATGGAAGAGCCTCACCACGAAATCCTAAACTATTTATGTAAAATAAATCTTCGATAGTTTTAAGCTTACTAGTAGCATGCCTAGAAAATGCAAGAACAGCATCATCTTTATCCATCCCTACCCCATCATCAATTACCGTTATTTCTTTTACACCACTATCAATCAAATTTATTTTAATTTCCGTAGCCTTAGCATCTATCGAATTTTCAACTAGTTCTTTTACAACATTCATAGTTTTTTCAACTACTTCTCCTGCTGCAATTTTGTTAGCTAAGTCTTCACTCATCACTTCTATTTTACTCATTATATCCCCCAATTAAATTTCTACAAAAGTTCTCTTTGCCGGATCAACTTCATATTTATATATTTTTTCTGAAATAGTGTTTCTCACTGTAACAATATATTTTCCTTCGGTTGAAACATTAACATAAAATTCAAAATTATCACTATTGAAATTAGCCATTACCATCTTTTTAGCATCTTCTTTAGAAAAATTATATACACCTATTATATCCGCTTCAGTTATATTTTCCGCATCTTTCGGATTATTAAATTTTTCATTTTCAGTATTTTGTTCTATATTTTCAATATTATTTTTATTGTCAGTATTATTATTTGTATTATTTTTATCACCTTTTGCACCAAGCATTAAAAAAGCAACTAAAATAGCTAAAGCAACCAACACAGTAATCAAAATTATGATTATTTTTGTCTTTTGTTCATTTGTTATTTGCCTGTTTTCTGCATTTTTTTCTTCTTTTTTCTCGTTGTTAGGTTTATTGTTTGCTTTTACTTTTTTTCCCTTTTTATTATCCATAAAGTCCTACCTTTCACAACCATAATTATACATTATATAAATTCCAAAGTAAAATTAAGTTTCAATATTTTGAATATATTCATAAAATTCTTTGGCCACTTTTTTCCCAAGTATTTCTTCAAGCTCTTCAAGTGGTGCTTCTTTCATCTTTTTAAGTGAACCATATTTCTTTAAAAGTTCTTTTTTTCTAACCTCACCAATACCATTTGCCATATCCAAAACGCTAGAAAAAAGTCCTTTTGCTTTTATGTTTCTATGATAACTAATCGCATAATTATGTACTTCATCTTGAATCTTAGTTAAAAACAAGAATAAGTTACTTTTAGAATCAACATCTAAAGTTTTTAAATCACTGTCTACTATTACATTTGTTCTGTGTTTGTCATCTTTCTTCAATCCAATTACTCGAATGTCAAGATTTAATGAATCAACAATTTCTTTAGCAACCTTTACTTGAGTTTCACCACCATCCACAATAATCAAGTCAGGTTTCTCCAAGTTTTCCATAAGAACTTTATAATATCTTCTATATATTACTTCTTTCATTGCAGACAAATCATCTTTTACCTCTGATGTAATCTTAAATTTGCGATAAAGGCTTTTGTTTGGTACAAAATCATCAAAAACAACCATGCCACCAACATAGAAAGTTCCAAATAAATGTGAGTTGTCAAAAGCTTCAATTCTATGTACGTTCTTCATTTTTAAAATTTTTTCTAAATCCGCAATAGCATTTTTTCTCAAAGAATCATCTTTTTTAAGTATTTCCTCTTTTTCAAATAAAAGGGTTTTAGCATTTTCGTTAGCCAAATTCAAAAGTTTCTTAATATCACCCTTTTGTGGTATGAGCACTTTTGTATTCAAGTATTTGTTCAATAACTCAGTGTCAACATTTTCATTAACATATATTTCTTTTGGAATAACATTACCTTTTTCATAGAATTTAATAATATACTCTATTATTTCTTCTTCCTTGTCTTCCACAATTGTAAATATATCAAAATGATGTCCAAAAAGGATTCCTTCTCTTATAAAAAACACTTGTACTGACAAATAGTTATTATTTTTATAGTAACCAAACATATCAAAATTATAATTTTTATTTAAATCGATAGTTTGCTTAGCAAGCGTTACGTTAATATCATCTAGCATTCTTTTATATTCAAGTGCTCTTTCAAAATTCAATTCATCGCTTGCCTTCTGCATTTTTTCTTTTAGTTTATCTACAATTACAGCTTTATTACCATTAAGGAAAGATATAATCTCGTTTTTCATTTTATCAAGTTCTTCTTTATCTATAACATTTTCCTTGCAATAACCAAGACATTCACCAATATGATAATAAAGACAAACATCTTTCCCTATATGATTACACTTTCTAAGAGGATAAATTCTATTTATAACCTCAACTGTATTTCTTGCAGCGCTAACACAAGGGTATGGTCCAAAATATCTATTTTTATCTTTATTTTTCTTTCTATTTAAATTTCTAACAACTTTTAAAACTGGATACTTTTCATTAGAAAGTTCTATATAAGGATAACTTTTATCATCTTTTAATAATATATTGTATTTTGGATTATATTTTTTAATAAGTGTTATTTCTAAAATTAAAGATTCAAGTTCACTATTTGTAACAATGTACTCAAATGTTGCTATATCATTAACTAATAGTCTAGTTTTCCCTGTTACTGTACCTGTAAAATAACTTTTAAGTCTGTTCTTCAAGTTTTTAGCTTTACCAACATATATAATTATGCCATCTTTGTTCTTCATTTGATAACTTCCAGGAAGATTTGGCACTAATGCTAGTTTTTCTTTTATATGTTTTTTAGTTTTCTCGTCCATATATATCACCAAAAATAGTATATCATATTTATTTCAATGTTAAACATCACTTCTTAAGTTTAAGGAGTCTTTTTCCATTTTTTACAACTTCACAGCTATTCATAATATGTTTAATAACTTCATTAGGAGGATCGTTATCAACAGTTAAATCAAATATTTTTACAACACTCTTTCTAGTTTCATCATCAAGAATTCCATAGTTATCCAACGTAGAGTTAATTTTTCTTTGTAAAAATTCATCTTTGTTAAAGGAAATAAGACCTTCTTCTGCCATTTGAACATCTTGATAAAGAGCAAAAGTAGGATCTTCCAGTATATTAACTCCTAAAAGTTTTTTTAAATAAAGTGCTACTATACTAGCTCTATCGATGTTACTAGTCCAAAGAAAATTCCCAGGGACAGTATATTTCCCTGATGCATACATAGGATTAAAATCATATTTAATCAAAGCACTAACAGAATCACTCCAAGTATCAAAAATCTGAATTCCATCATAGTCAATAAATTTAATGTTGTTAGTTCCGGCATCATAAAAAATATTTCCATATGTACATAAGTCTGGAAAAACAATACCTTGCTCATTAAGTTTTTCTACTTTATTAGTAAGAAGTAATAAAACATTCGACACATTTGAAAAAGTTTTATTTTTTTCCAATGTATCGCCAATATTAGGAAGTAAAATTTTTGGCACCGTATACCCTACTACTTCGTCATGATCCATATACATTGTATGAGGCAGTACAATATCAGTACCTACAAGTTTTTTAGAATGTAAAATTTTTCTTTCCAAGTTGCATTTAAAATCGCGAAGTTCATCTTTTTCAAAAGCAGTTTCTACAATCACTTTTAAAATAAGTCCATTTTTCAAATCATAAGTAACCATACCAGAAGCAGAGTTGTCCTTCGATAGCTTTAAGGCACCATTAAGTATTTGATTGTTCCATTTATGAATCTTCAAATTATTCATATTTGCACCCCTTAAAATTGCTCACTATTATATATCATAATCTATACTTTTGTCAAAAAATATCATATAATCAAATTGGTGAAAAAATGAAAACAGTTATCAAAGAAATTACAAATGAAATAGTTATCAATAAGTCAAGATTTATTGCGGTAATAACGCCGATAAAAGAAAAAGAAGATTTAAATTTAATTTTAAATAACTTGAAAGAGAAATATAAAGATGCTACTCACTATTGTTATGCTTATATAATGGATAATTATCAAAAAGCATCTGATGATGGTGAACCACAAAAAACTGCTGGTATGCCAATATTAAACTGTCTTGTAAAAAATAATTTAACCGACGTTTTATGTGTTGTAATAAGATACTTTGGTGGAATAAAATTAGGTGCTGGAGGATTAGTAAGAGCATACAGTAATGCTGTTAAAGAAGTCATAACAAAAAATGAAGGTTCTATAAAAGAGTTAATAAATGGTTTTGAAATAATACTAGAGATACCTTATGATAAACAAAAAGATTTAGAAAATTTGTTAAGTTGTCAATATAGTAAAGAATATAGTTTATCTGTTATATATAAAATAAAGTGCAATAAAGAATTAAAAGAAAACCTGGAAAAATTATATTCATTAAAACAAATCAAAGAAACAAAAATTGTAATTGTATAATAAAAATCAAGGAAAAATTTTACTTAATCCTTGATTTTATCTATTTATTTGTTGAATAAAGAAATTGTCTTTTAATAAGTTTTTTAGGTTCTGGATTTACTTGTTTGTTAGAAAACAAAGATATATAACCATCTGCAAGTTCTCTATCATTTATTCCTATGCTATCTAATGTTTCCAAGCATTTTTCCCTTAGTAACATATATTCTTCATCATCTCTTTCAACCCCAGATAATTTTTGAAATTCTGGAAGAGATGATATATTTAAGCCTTTAGTCTTAGCAAGATATCCTACTAAAATAGAAAACGTATCTATTTCCTTAGAGTAAAGTCCTCCAGGTGCACTATATTTCGATTTACGTAACACTGGATTTTGTTTATAAAATATATCACTATTGATTACATTTGTTGGAACTCTACCAATTTGTAGTCCATCATAATCAATATAAGAAATTTTTCCTGTATTTCTATCATATAAAATGTTTCCAAAATTTAAGTCTGGTGCTACAACTTTTTTATCATGACATTTTTCTACTGCATTAGATAAATTCAAGAAAAATCTATTAACTTCATCCTCAGAAGGATTAGTAGCAAAAAAGTCTAAAGCACTAGGCGTACTATCGTAATCATAATAGAAACCTTTAACATATTTTTCATCATCAACAGCAACCTCATCTGGTGTTATTATTACACTCTCATCACGAATATCATCCGCCAATTGTAGTTTTCTTGAAGTATTATTATAATATCTTCCAAATGCAGCTTGGTATAAGAAGTTATTATGTTTAGGAGGCTTAAACATCTTGAAAGCTCGTCCGTTATTTAACAAAAATAAATCCATATATACACCGCTATTAAGTTTAGTTGCACCTTGAAGTATTACTGGATTAAAATTAGTAATTTTCAAAATATCATTCTCCTTTCTTTTAAGTTCACCAAGTTGAATAAACCTGTACATTATACCACATAAATAAAAAAAGTGCAAGTTTTTGTTAACTGCACTCAAATATTTAACTAATTTAACCTATTTCATCCATTCAATAAGTTCTTCTTTTTCCATAAGACCAACATGCTTTTTAACTGTCTTGTTGTTTTCTGAAAGAAGTAATAAAGGAATTGACATAACACCATACTCTCTTGCTAAATCAGGATGTTCATCAACATTTATTTTTACAACATTTACATTTTTATCCTCATCCACAATTTCTTCAATACTCTCACCTAGCATATTACATGGCATGCACCAGTCAGCATAGAAATCTATAAGAACCTTTTTGTCTTTAGTTAGATCATCTAGATTCTCATCTTTTAAATAAGTAATCATTTTTGCCTCCTTTAATTTATTTATATTTATCAAGTATACTATCTACATCATCAATTTTTAACTTACCAGAATCAACAAGCTTTTTAGCATAATCATACTTGATAACATTATACTTAAGCATAATATCAAAGCTATTTCTATTAAATTCGCTTTTGTCTTCTTTATCTGTGAAATCATCTTTTAAGCTCACAATTTCATCAATGGCTTTTGATGTATCACCCATCATTGTTCCCACAATTGGTGTCTTTTCAAAAATGAATGTTTTTACCTTTGATCCTTGAACTAAATCCATTCCCCATATAGGAAGTGATAATAACATAAGTATTATTGTAGCAATGATTTCGCCTTCAATAAGACCAACTATACCTCCAAGAATCTTAGAAGGGATTCCCAAAATTATAGTACATTTCAAGATTTTTTCAACAAACTTTGAAAGTTTAACTACAATTTCATACAAAATCATAAGTACAGAAAATACTATAAAAAAGGCTATTGTCTGATAAATTACTACATTAAGAATAGTAACTCCCCTAAATTCTCCCCAAAAATTGAAAAAAGGGAGATTGAGACTTAACCATTCTGCAATAGGATTTTTAAGAGCAAATGATAAAGAAAATACAAGGATAATCCCTACAAAGGACACCACACTTCTTATAAATCCATTCTTAAACCCATATACTCCAAACATAAGTATAAATAATATTATTATTGCATCAACTATATTCATATCTTACTCCTACTACAATTATATTATACTTTTGAGACTGTTATTAGTCAAATTATTTCTTTTTAATATCATTTTTAAGCTCATAAAGTATATTTATAGCTTCAATTGGTGTTATTTCTAGTGGATTTATCTTATTTAATTTGTCTATTATTTCATTTTTTTCATCTTTTTCTTCTGGTTCTAGAGCAAGTTCAATTTGTTTAAATGGTATTTTCTTACGACTTTTAGCTTCATACATTTCTAGTATTTCATTTGCTCTTTCAATAACATCATTTGGTAAATGAGCAAGAGCTGCAACATGAATACCATAGCTTTTATCAACTGCACCCATTTTAACTTTATGTAAGAAAGTAATTTTCCCTTCTTCGAGTACAGCGCTAACATGAACATTGCGGAGTCTTTTTAAATCAGCAGATAATGCTGTTAACTCATGATAGTGAGTTGAAAACAGTGTTTTAGCTTTTATCTTATCATGAACATATTCAAGTATTGACTGGGCTAAACTCATACCATCATAAGTTGCTGTTCCTCTACCAAGCTCGTCAAATAAAATAAGACTATTTTCTGTAGCTTCGCTAATTGCATTATTAGCTTCTTTCATTTCTACCATAAACGTAGAGTCACCACTAACAAGATCATCAGAAGCACCAATCCTAGTAAATATCTTATCAAAAATAGATATTGTACAACTCTTGCAAGGTACAAAAGACCCTATTTGAGCCATTATTATAATAATAGCAAGTGTACGCATATAAGTTGACTTACCGGCCATGTTAGGACCTGTTATTAAAAGTACATCAACATCTTTGCCCATAACAATATCATTAGGCACAAATTCATCTTTAATAACCTTCTCTACTACAGGATGTCTTGCTTCTTTAATTTCTATTTTTCTCTCTTTAGAAATAACAGGTCTAATATAGTTGTTTTCTTCACTAACAGTAGCAAAAGATACAAGCATATCAATAAGTGCTATAACACGTGAGGTTTTTTGAAGAGACGTAATATATGTTTTAACCTTATCTCTTATTTCCATAAATAATTTATATTCAAGATTTATAATTTTTTCTTCTGCACCTAAAATAATATTTTCTTTTTCTTTAAGAAGTGGTGTAATAAATCTTTCACAGTTAGCAAGAGTTTGTTTTCTTTCATAATTGAACTCATCTTTTACAAGTGGTATTGATCCTTTACTAACTTCTATATAATATCCAAATACTTTATTGAAACCTAAACGTAAATTCTTAATTCCAGTACGTTTTCGCTCTTCTTCTTCAATCTTTAAGATAAAGTCTTTTGATCCACTTCTAATACTTCTAAGTTCATCAAGTTCACTATTATATCCATCTTTAATTATAAAGCCTTCTCTAACAGTAAAAGGAGCATCTTCATTTATTGAACTTTCAAGTAGTTCATATAAAGGCTCAAATGTATCAATTGTCTGATAAAAATTTATTTCTTTTAATATTTTCTTTATACTAGGAAGTACTTTAAGAGACTTCTTTAACTGTAGTAAATCTCTTGCATTTAAATTTCCATAGCTAACTCTACCAGAAAGTCTTTCAAGATCATATACCTCTCCAAGTAAATTTTGTAAATCATTCTTCAAAATAAATTCAGTAAGAAGTGTTTCTACTACATCAAGACGTTTGTTTATTTCATTTCTGTCAGTAAGTGGATTTTCAATATTAAATTTCAAAAGTCTTCCACCCATAGCAGTTTTTGTTTTATCAAGAAGCCAAAGGAGTGAATAAATTCTCTCTTTTTGTCTCAAAGTCTCTGTTAATTCAAGATTCCTTTTTGTATGACTGTCAAATAGCAAATACTCATTAAGATTTACAACTGCAGCCTTTTGTAAATGAGACATATCCCCTTTTTTTGTATCTAGAATATAAGAAATCAAGTGATTAACTGTAGTAACCATCCTAATATCTTGTAAGTCTTCTGTTATATATTTATATTCTTTTTGATTATAAATATCTTCTCTTATAGTAACCAATATATGATAGTTATCTTTAAGAGCCATTACAATTTCTTTATCAGTTTTATCATTTACAATTACTTCTTTTATATTTCTGTTGTTAATTTCTTTAACAACTTTTTCTTTATCATGATCTACAATTAAAACATAAAAATAACCTGTTGTAATATCAGCATAACTTATACCATAACAATATTCAAAATCATAAATATTACCTATATAATTATAATCTTTTTCACTTAATGTATTATCTATTACTGTACCTTTAGTTACAACTTCTACTACATCACGTTCTACCATTCCTTTAGTTTCTTTAGGATCTGTAAGTTGTTCACAAATAGCAACTTTGTATCCTTTGTCCACTAATTTTTCAAGATATGCCAAATAAGCATGATGTGGAACACCACACATAGGAACTCTTTCATCAAGACCAGCATTTCTACCTGTTAAAGTAAGTTCCAATTCTCTTGAACAAAGGATTGCATCTTCAAAAAACATTTCATAAAAATCCCCTAAACGATAAAATATTATCGTATCAGGATATTTTTCCTTTATCTCTAAATATTTCACCATCATTGGGCTTAATTTATTTTTATCTACTTCACTGCGTTTCATAACTATTTTTCTCCGTACTAACTATTATAGCAACATTTTAAAGTTAAGGGAAACAAAAAAGTCAATTTTTAGCAATAAAAAAATGCAAAGTATTAAACCTTTACATTATTTTTAATTTTATTATTTCTTTTTCTTTTTACTTTTATTTTTCTCTTTATCTTTTTCTTCCTTTAAGCTTTCTTTCATAAGTGATCCTATTTCGTTATAAAGTTTTTCGTTAGCTTCTTCAAGTGTCATATCACCAACTTTAAAAGGTGTTCCAAATCTAACTGTCAAGTTCTTACTTCTGAATTTATAATCACCAGTAATACCAAAAGGTACTATCGTAGCATTAGTCTTTTTGGCCATAGATACAGCACCAAATTTAAATGGTAAAAGGAATACATCTTTGGTTTTATTACGTGTTCCTTCAGGGAATAGTCCAATAGCACCACCATCATTTAATACTTCTAAAGCTTCACTTTTAGCATTTTCATCTTTAATACTTCTATTTACAGATATACAACCAGTCCATCTAAAAAACCAAGCAAATTTAGAATCAAAGTATTCTTTTTTAGCCATATAATGAACTACTCTCTTAGTAGAAAGTATAACTGGGCATTGATCATAAACATGTTTATGATTACCACATATAATTATTGGTCCTTCTCTAGGAATTACTTCTTTATTTATAACACGAGGATTATAATAAAATTTAAAAAACACTCCTAGAACAGCTCTTGAAAACTTATAACCACCTTCAGGTAGTTTTTTATGTTCTTCTTGCTTTTTTGACATTTACGCATCACTTTCCTTTTCTTCACTCAATTTTTTAAAATCAACTTTACCAATAAGTGTCTTAGGTAAAGACTTTCTAAATTCATATTCATAAGGAAGAGAATATCTAGATAAGTTTTTCTCACAATGTTCTTTTATACTCTTCTTAACTGTCCAAGAATCAGTATAACCATTCTTCAACACTATTATTGCTTTAGCTACTTCAACTTTATATGGATGAGGTATTCCGATAACAGTACATTTCAATACTGCTTCATGTTCCTCAATAACATTTTCTATTTGTGTTGGATAAACATTGTAACCAGATGAGACAATCATTCTTTTTAATCTGCTTTGATAAAAGATTATTCCATTCTCATTCATATATCCCATATCACCAGTATGTAGCCAGATATTTCCATCTTCATGTATTTGTAAAACTTCATTTGTTTCTTTTTCATTATTTAAATAACCTAGCATAACAGTTGGGCCGGAAACACAAATTTCACCAGTCTCACCATATGGAAGTACATCTTGAGTATGTGGCTTAACTATTTTAAAGTAATCGCCAGGGAAAGGTATACCAATACTTCCTTCAACATTAAATTCATCACAAGCAAGTGCTGTTGCAGCAGTACTTTCTGTCATTCCATAACCTTGCATTATTTTAACATTTGAGTGATGTTCTTCTAAGAAAACATTTATTTTTCTAGCAAGTGGAATAGAAAGGCTATCACCACCACATATTGCATATTTCAAATCACTTAAATCAAGTTTTTTATTATTTGTATTTAATAAAGCTTCATATAAAGTTGGAACTCCAACGATAACTTGTGGTTTTGTTTTAATTAAAAGCTTATCAAAATGTCTTGCATCAAACTGAGGAACAAGGTTAACAGTACACCCAATATGAAGTGGTGTATGTATTGAAACACCTAATCCAAAACCATGGAATATTGGCATAATGGCAAGGACTATATCGCCTTTATCAAGTCTACATAATACTGTTTTAGCTTGTTCTGCAAGCGCATTAAAATTAGAGTTTGATAGCAAAATACCTTTAGGCGTTCCTGTTGTACCACCGCTATGAAGTATTACAGCAGGATCCTCCTTAGATACCTTATAATCATTTTTATCATTGTAAAGTGCACCTTTTCTTAAAAAATCATTCCAGTACATATATTCGCCTTTAAAAAATGGTTTTTTGATTTTATATCCTTTAGTAAATATATATCCAAGTTTCATATGAATAGACATAGAATTACCAGCTGAAACTATAATTGTCTTATAAACATCTGTCTCTTTTATAATACCTGCTACCTTTTCATAGCACAAATCTATCATAATAAGCATCACACTATTAGTTGAAAGTAAGTATTTTTTAATTTCTTGTTCGCTAGACAAAGGATGTATCATACTAGCAATTGCCCCTATTTTATTAAGTGCATAAAAACTTACAACAGCCTCTGGAGTATTAGGCATACATATAGTAACAACATCGCCTTTTCTTATGCCTTGACTTCTAAAAGCCCTTGCTGCTAAATTGATCTGTTTTAAAAAATCTTTATATGTAACAGTATGGCCATAATAATTATATGCGATTGTATCTTTGCATCTATCTGCACTTTCTTTTACAACATCATATATTGATCCATCAGGAATTTTTACTTCCATTTCATTATTTTTATAATAATTGCTCCATGGAGCTTGAGGTTTCTTTTTAAATTTAAATATATTAAATATGTTCATAATTATTACACCTTTCTATCCGTAAGTTTATCACTAATAAAATCCATTAAACGTTTATTTGAGTTACCCAAAACATCATCATTCATTTTCATTGGCTTAAAAAACACAATTCTAACGCCTTTTCTAAAAAGGCGAAACTTTCCTTTTATCACAAAAGGTACTATTTTAGTGTTTGTATCATGTGCCATTTTAACTGCTCCGATTTTAAAAGGCATAACAACATCATCAGTCTTATTTATAGTGCCCTCTGGAAATATTCCAATAACCATTCCTTTATTCAAAACGTTTATAGCACTCTCAAGAGCTTTTCCATCTTTTGTCTTTCTATTAACAGGAATAAGTCCTGCACCTGTAAAAATTGGTTTCATAATTCCTTTAAAAAGTTCTTTCTTAGCAAGAAAATGAATGCACCTTTTGGTAGATGACAGCAAAAGTGACCAATCTAGGTTACTTGTGTGATTTCCTGCTAATACCACAGCACCTTCTTTTGGAATATTTTCTGCTCCAATAATAGTAGGTCTATATAAAACTTTAAAAATTGCTTTGGCAAGTGGCCTTACAACTTTATAAAGCATAGGATCTTTTTCTAAAGCCTCCACAGTTTAACACCTCCAAGTGTTAAGATAACAATACCATAAATTGATTATAACACATTTTTTAAATGTTTAATAAAAAATATCATAATTAGACATAAACAAAAAAAGTCTCATTCTACTAATCAAATGAAACTTTGCAAAAAATGTAAATATAATAAATTTTAACATTCTAGATCTACAAATATTCTTTAAGCTTTTCAACAGACTCTTCTTGAAATTTCAAAAGTTTATTTGCAAACTGTACTATATCTTTATTAGCTTCTTTATCAAAAGAATCTATCTTTTTAGTAATATCAATTATACCCATTACCAAACCTTGTATAACAATATCACTTATTTTAGAATCGCTATTGTCTTTCTTGATATTAGTCTTTATTCCTTCTTTAGCACCAAGTCTTGCCATCATACTAGTTTTTTCAGGTTTAATTTTGTGTTTCTTTAAAAGTGCTTTAGCTTCCTTAGTATATTTCTCATACTCTTTTAAAATATCTTCAACATCGCCTTTTATTTTATTATCTTTATTTTTAAGTTCTTTTAAAAGTATTGTCAAAGTATATGATGCCATTTCTGCATCTTCATATATATTTTCTAAAAGTTCATTTGTCTCTTTCATAATATTCCTCCACAAATATTATGATTATTATTTATAAAATTATACAAAAAAAGTAAGCCATAAAAGCTTACTTAATATTATTTATTATTTATCTCTTAATACAGCGTTATGTTTTTTAGTAACGTCTTCAATTATTTTGTTAAATACTTTCATAACTTCTTCATCACTAAGTGTCTTAGTAGGATCACTAAATGTTAAAGAATATGCAATTGATTTTTTACCAGCATCCAAGTTTTCTCCTTTATAAACATCAAAAACATCTATATCAGTAAGAATCCTTCCTCCAGCCTTTTTAATAGTAGTAACTAGATCTTTTGAAGTAACATCATTATCTATAATAAACGCTAAATCTTTAACTACAGTAGGATACTTAGATATCTCTTTGTATTTAATTGGTTTAATTTTCTTTTCATATAATTTATCTAAAGAAATTTCAAGTACATAAACATCATCTTTCATAACTTCTGGATGAACTCTTCCCATGAATCCAATTGGTTCTCTATCAAGTGTAATTTCAGCAGTCATTCCAGGATGCATTGAATCAACTTCCTTAACAGTAAAATCATATCTTTTTTTAAGTCCTAAATAATCAAGAAGACTTTCTGCAATACCTTTTAACAAGTAAAAATCAACTTTGCATGATGTAGCCATCCAATTATTAGTTACATAATTACCTTTCATAAGAATTGATATTTTTGTATCTTCTACATCAGTATCATGGTAAGTATTAGCAACCTCATATATAAGAACATCTTTTACTCCTCTTGCCTTGTTATATTTATATACATTTAAAAGTGATGGAATAAGTGATTGTCTGATAACTTTTTTGTCACTGCTCATTGGTTTTAATAAATAAATAGATTCTCCTCTATTATATTTAAACATATCATTTTCTTCATCGCTGACAAGTGTGTATGTTCTACATTCATTAAGTCCTAAACTTCTAAGTCTAGAAGCAACATTTCTAATTTCCTTTGTCTTTCCAAGATATTTTCCTTGTTTTGTTTCAAGGCTAGGTAATACAGATACAATTTTATCATAACCATAAAGTCTACCAATTTCCTCAATTAAATCTTGCTTATGTGCTTCCACATCAAGTCTTCTATTAGGTATTTCTACAGTATAAACATCATCTTTTAAAGTGTAATTGAATCCTAAGTTCTCAAGACTTCTCTTAATATCTTCATCAGTCATTTCAAGTCCAAGAGTGGTGTTAACATCTTCTTTAGTAACAGTAGCAACTTTCTTTTCTTTTTTTACATTATCGTAAACTACAGTTCCTTCAAGTACTTTTCCATCGGCATATTTTTCAAGAAGATGGCAAGCCCTTTCAATAGCCATATTAGTATATTCATAATTAAGACCTCTTTCATATCTTAAAGATGCTTCACTTCTTAAGTCAAGCCTTAATGAAGTATATCTAACATTATAAGAATTAAAGATTGCACTTTCAATTAGAATATCTTTTGTATTTGCATCAACATCTGTATTTTCTCCACCCATGACACCTGCTATACAAACTGGTTTAACTCCATCTGTAATAACTATATCAGAAGATACTAAATCTCTTTCTTTTCCATCCAGAGTAACAATTTTTTCACCATCTTCTGCCATTCTAACGACAATTTTGTCTCCTAGCTTATCTTTATCAAAGAAATGAAGTGGTTGACCATATTCAAGCATTACATAATTAGATATATCTACAACATTATTGATAGGTCTCATTCCTGCTGCAATAAGACGTCTTTGAATGAATTCTGGTGATTCTTTTATTTTTACATCTTTAACCATCTTTGCATTATACAAAGTACAGTTAGGAGTATCTACAGAAAGTGAAAAATATTTTTCTACATTATCTTTAATTGGAGATGTTTCAGTACTAGGAAGATTTACTTTCTTACCTAAAACACTAGCAACTTCATAAGCAAATCCAATATGGTTAGTACAGTCTATATTTCTGTTTGGATTAAGATCAAGTTCATATATTGTATCATCTACACCCATATATTTTATTGGATCTTCCCCAACCTTAGCATCTTCGCCAAGTATATAAATACCTTTTTTTCTATTTTCTTCATTTTCTTCTTCCAAACCAAGTTCTGATAAAGCACAAATCATTCCATTTGACTCTACTCCTCTAATTACACTAGGCTTAATTTCAAATCCACCAGGTAAAATAGCACCAGGAAGTGACACGATAACGTTAATATCTTTTCTAACGTTAGGAGCACCACAAACAATTTGTCTTACGTCAGTACCAACATCAACAGTACACACGTGTAAATGATCAGAGTCTGGGTGATTTTCACAAGTTTTAACCCTACCTATTACAAGATTATTAAATTTATTTTGAGTAACCTTTTCTACATTAACACCACTGTCAGTTATTTTTCTAGCTAAAGATAGTAAATCAACATCATCTAAATTTACATAATCTTTAACCCAATTCATACTTATAGCCATATTACTCAGCCTCCACTCTATCAAAATTTTCTTTGCTTCTTAAATCATTTGTATAAAAAGTTCTAATATCAGTAATACCATACTTAAGCATTGCTAGTCTTTCTACACCAAATCCGAAAGCAAATCCAGTCCATTTATTTGAATCATAACCACAGTTGTCAAGAACATTGTGATGTACAATTCCAGCTCCTCCTACAGTAATCCAACCAGTTCCTTTGCAAATATTACATCCTTTCCCGCCACAGTTAAAGCAAGAAATATCTAATTCAACAGAAGGTTCTGTAAATGGATAGAAACTAGGACGGAATCTTGTCTCACGCTCTGCACCAAAAAGTTTCTTAGCAAGAATATCAAAAGTTCCTTTCAAATTAGCAAGAGATATATTTTTATCTACTAGAAGTCCTTCTATTTGTGTAAATTGATGTGAATGAGTTGCATCGTCATCATCTCTTCTATAAGTTTTACCTGGGCAAACTATTCTAATTGGTGTTTTTTCTTCATTAGCAAGCATAGTTCTTATCTGTACTGGTGAAGTTTGGCTTCTTAAAAGTATTGTATCTCCAAAAGTATAGAAAGTATCTTGAGCATCTCTTGCAGGATGTCCTTTAGGTAAATTTAAAAGTTCAAAGTTATATAGATCCTTCTCAACTTCAGGACCACTTGCTACATCATATCCCATAGACATAAAAAGTTCTTCAAGTTCAAATGTAAGCTTTTCAAGAATGTTATTACCTCCAACAGGAACCTTTGTACTTGGAAGTGAAATATCTATCTTCTCACTTTTAAGTCTTTCATCAAGTTCTGCTTTTTTCAAATTAGTTTCTAACTCTTGCAAAGTATCTGTAACATATTTCTTTAGTTCATTTGATAATCTACCTACTTCTTTCTTCTCTTCAATAGATAAATCCTTCATATTTGCAGTAAGACTAGTTACAAGTCCTTTCTTACCAAGATATTTAACTTTTAAATTGGAAAGTTCAACAATATTCTTAGTATTTTTTAAATCTTCTTCTAATTCTTTTCTAATGTTATTAACATTTTCTAACATATTATCCTCCTATAAAATAAAAAGCACTTCATCCAAAGGACGAAATGCTCGTGGTACCACCTTATTTTAGTATTGCTACTCTCTATTTCCTATAACGGGGAATACCGTTTACTATTAATAAAAGCTTATAGAGTGAATTCGCAAGGTTTCATTTTATCACATCTCACCAAAACTGTGACTCTCTTAAAAATAAAAATTCTTGTTACTACTTTCTAATCACTGCTTTCAAAATATATAACAAATTATAACACACTTTTTTAATCATGCAACTTTTTTTACTTATTTTTGCAAAATATATTTTTTTGAAATAATTAAAATAAGATTAAGTTTATTTCAGTTTAAAATGCCCATTGTCATATTTTTTTGGAACATCAGAGTTTAATGATTTTGACAATTTTTTTATAGTAGTATCAGCAGTCTTATATGCTAAGTAATCCTTTTCTTTCAAAGTAAGTAAATTTAAAAACTCATCTTCTGTCATGCCAGATTCAAGTGCTACATCAGATGCCAAAACACTGCTATTTCTAAGTTCATTTATTATATCATCACTAATTTCTCTACATAATTTTTCATATTTTTCATTCATGTTTAATCCCTCTTTTCTTTGAAGATAAAAATTGTTCAATTCTATCAGTAATCTTTGCCTCTTCACTTAAAAACTCATCTCTTTTTTCAGGATCAGAAAGAATAGGTTTTAATTTTTTCAAGTACTCTTCTGCTTTGCCGCATCTTAATATTTGTGTCTTTTTTTCTTTTTTAGGGTTATCAGCTTTTTTAACATTACCTAAATATACCATAATAATATTAGGGCCAGCATTTATAAAGTGAATCCTGAGTTTAAAACTTTTTACTTCTCTTGCATTTGAAAGGCAACTATTATTAGTAAGTGATCGATACTTTGTTTGATCTGAAGTAAAGTCACCATGTCTAAGGAAGTCAAATAATTCTTCCATTCCCGGTAAAAGTTCTGCATCTATGTCTTTTAGATCACTTTCGAAAAGTACATTTCCTGCTGATGATTTTAAATAGATAATGTCTCTTCCAGCAAGGCTAACTGCCATGTTAGTGACCATTTCCTCTTTTTCCTGCTTCTTCTTCTCTTCAACTTTTCTGTCAAATAATTCTAACCTTTGTTTGTTTTTCAATATTTGCTCTTCTAAATAGCTTCTATCTTCTTCATCTTTCGCTTGCTCCATAAGTACTGTTAAGTATTCAATTTCCTCACGCGCACATTGAGCAAAATATTCATTAAGTTCTAAAAAGCCATCTATCGTATCTTTGGGAAGCATATTCTCAATTTCTGAAGTACTAGAAGCATCCCAAATACATTCTTTAAAAATTTCTAAGTATTTTTCATCAAACTCTTTATTCATATTATCACCAATATAATTATATCGTAAATATTATTCAAAGGAAACTAGCAATCAGCAACAATCAAACATTATATATTTTTTTTAATTTCTTTGAAAGTGAATAATCAATATTTAAATTTCGTTTCACAGTAGTTGTATTTATTTTTCCCTCTGCTAGTAAAGAAATTTCATTTTTAGTTTTCTTTTCATTTTCCATAAAAGAATCAATAACACAAGTTGCAAATGAAAGTGAATCCAAATATTTAATCGCATCAGCAAGATTATAAAACAAGGCTTTTTTCCGTATTTTTGAATTTCCTTTTTCCTTAAGTTTATCCATAGTATTTAAACATGATAGTGACGCAAATTGTTCTAATGGTAATCTTTCACTATAAAACATATCTTTGGCTTTCTCTTTATCATTTTCACAAAGAAAAATACACATTGTATATTCAAGCAGCATTGGAAGTAATTCAGCATATTCATAGATTTCTGGAAGAGCTTTTGGTTTTTCTTCATAAAGTGGTATATGACCAATTTCATGTGCATATGCAAGTAAAAGAGATTCATCGTTTGCACTCCTTTTGGGTAAAATGATTGCATCTGCAAAATAGCCACTAGAAGTTCTTATCAAACTCAACGATGGATTACTTATAAGTTTTGAAAAATTAACATCTAAAACTCCTGCTCTAGAGGTAAGTAAATCATAAAGAGCTGTACCTCTAAAAATATTCATTGCCTCTGTAAAAATTGCTTCAAAGTCATCCAAATTTATTCTCTTACCACTAAAAACAGATAATTTATCTTTAGATATTTCTTTGCATATTTGTTTTAATTCTGAAAAAAAATCTGAATCATAATTATTACCAAACTCAAGATTGAGAGAAGAAAATTCAGTCTCAAAATTTTTTACGAATGCACTATCTCTATTCATAAAAACCACCGCCAAAATTGTTGACTCATATTATAGTGTTAAAATAGTTATATTTCAAGAAAAAAATCATAAGCACTTTTTGCCTATGATTCATATTTTAGTTTGTAACTTTTTCTTTTTCTAGACGTTCTTTTAGATATTTAGTAGCTTCTTCTATATCATTAAAATATATTGTACCAGTTTTAAGTTTTTCATATGTTTCATTACCCTTACCTAAAATTAACACTATATCATTATCTTTTGCAATGTCAATTGCCCTTTTAATAGCAAGACTTCTATCTACCACAACTTCATATCTTGACTTATCAATAATATCTTTGGTCATCATATTTATAATGTCAATAGGATCTTCGCTTCTAGGATCTTCGTAAGTAAATATTGCATAACTTGCATTGTCCACAACAGTTTTTCCCATAATAGGTCTTTTTAAGAAATCTCTTTCACCTGCTGCACCAATTACTACAATGCTTCTGTTAGTATTTAAAGTTTTAACAAAGTTAAGCAAATTACTAATACCATTCGGAGTATGAGCATAATCTACCATAACTGTAAATTTCTGACCAATATTAGGCAAAATATCAAGTCTACCAGAAACATTTATAGAAGCAATGTTTGGAATAATCTCTTCAAGAGTTCTACCACTAGCAATTGCTACTAATAGACCACAGGCTAAATTATAAACGTTAAACTCACCTAAAAGTGGGCTTTCAACATTGTAAGTCTTATTATCAAACTTGTATGTTACCTTTGTCTTATTAGGGAAAATTTCAAAATTAACTATTTGAAGTGTATTTTCTTCACCTTTTCCATAAGTATAAACATTTTCACAATTACAAGATTTTCTTATCTCATTATAATATTCATCATCTTTATTTAATATTGCATAACCATCTTTCTTAATTTGTCTAAAAAGTTGACATTTACAATTCAAGTAATTTTCAAAAGTTCCATGAATATTAAGATGTTCTCTAGTAACATTTGTAATCGCACCAATATCATACATTATATTTGTAAGTCTACCGCGGAAAAACGCTTCACTAGAAGCTTCCATCATAACTTCTTTACAACCAGCCTCTAAGAAATCATTTAAATACTTGTATAATTTATCAGAATCTACTGTTGTATTACTAGTTTCTTTATTAAACTTATAACAACTACGACCATTAGTACCCATGTATCCACAGTTATTGCTTCCAAGCAAATACTGTACAATAGTAGCAACACTAGTCTTTCCATCTGTACCAGTAACTGCATACATTTTTAACTTCTCTTCTGGATGATCATAAAATCTAGAGCACAACAAAGGAAGTTCCTTATTTGTATCTTCAACCATAATGACAGGAACAGCCACATCTACTTTTCTGCTCGCTACAATTGCACTTGCACCATTTTTTACCGCATCATCAACGAAATCATGTCTATCTGCAGTAACACCTTTTGTGCAAACAAAAAGGTCCCCTTTTTTAACTTCTTTAGAGTTTATCTTTATATCACTTATTAAAACATCATTATTACAATTATATAACTCACTTAATTTTTTCATACATACCTCACAATAAGTATACAATAAAATGTAAAAAATATATACTAAATATTGAATTTATTTTGTTTTTACTTTACTATTATTAAAGGTGGTAAATATGAAATTAAATATAGTATATGCTTCAAGTGACTTAGGTGTTAACATTGAAGGAAGCGAAAAAGCAAAAGAAAAATTAAATGAAATAACTAAAAATTTAGAAAATGTCTACGAAGTAAAGAAAGAAAACGTAGCAAAAAGTTATGATAAAAAAGATATGGAAAAGAATCTTGCTCCATTAAATAAATTCAATGAAAAGTTATATAATAAAATAGTTTCATTAAAAGATGGTGTTACCCTTACTATTGGGGGAGATCACAGTATTGCTATAGGGAGTGCCCTTGCATCTAAAAAGAAAAACGAAAATATTGGTATCATTTGGGTTGATGCACATGGTGATTACAATACATTTGAAACAACTACAACAGGAAACCTTCACGGTATGCCATTTGCTACCGTTGATGGAATAAACGGTGATAGATTATCTTACTTCTTTGATGGCAAATATTTTGATCCTGAAAACTCTGTGCTTTTTGGGGGCCGTGACATTGATGAAAAAGAATGGGATAACTTAAGAAGAGAAAATATTAAAATTTACTCTACTGAAGATTTGATAAAAGGGAATATCGAAAAGCTTGTAAAAGAGGCATTAGGAATTTGTACAAAAGGCAAAGATGGTGTGCATGTAAGTATCGACGTTGATTTAATTGATCCACATGATGCACCAGGAGTTTCTGTAAAAGCCAAAGATGGTATAAAAAAAGAGTTAGCATTCGAAATATTAAAATGTTTACTAAAAGAAAAAAACTTAATAAAGTCTATTGATTTAGTAGAATTTAATAAAGATAAAGATAAAGATGATGTAACTTACGAAATCACAAAGAAAATGTTAGAAATGATTATAAATGAATATAAGCACTAATAATAAGTGCTTATTTTTTTAATTCATTATTGATTCTATTTTCTTCATCGTATATATTCCAGACTTTTTTAAATATATTCCTGTATGTTCTTCATAATAGTCATTTAAAAAGTCATCAATTTCATTTAACACATCTTCGCTAATATTAAGAGTCTTGATTCTGCCAATATCTACATAGTAAAGCATTCTAAGCATTTTAATAGAATCCTTCGAAACCATCTTTTCACCATTGTAACAATTATCACAAACATATCCATAAGACGATGATGAAAAAGTTACAATATTAGTATTAGATCCACAGTTAGAGCAAGCATCGATACTTGGTTTAACTCCTAAGAAATCTAAATATTTAAGCATTACTATATCCAAAATGGTTTTAGAGTCAAAGCCATCGTCTATTTTTTCTAAAGCAGAAAGAAAAGTATTATATATATCTTTTATTTCACTAAGGCTAATTTGTTTTTGTGTTAATACTTGATTAGTAAGTTTTACAAGAGAGAAAGCATAAAGTTTTCTTTCAAGGTCTTTATAATTCATTTGAATATTTTTAAAGACTTTAATAACATCAACTGCTGTTAATGTTGAAATAGCATTTTCTTTATAAGAAATATCAAAATTGGCATATATAAGTGTATTACTTGCCTCATGAAAAGCATTTTTGATTCTTCTACATCCACGAGACATAACACTTATTATACCTAAATCTTCTGTAAAAATTTTAAGTATTTTGCTTGACTCTCCATAAAGAACTTCACCCATTACTATTCCTTTGATTTTTAATGTTTTCATCTTCCACACTTCCCAGTCTTTTAATAAAAAGATAATATTTAATATCTCCAGTTTTTTTAAACATTTCCCAAAGGATTTTTTCCATAAGTATCACCTATTTATATAATGATACTTTTTTACTATTTTAATTCATTTAATCCGAGTTCTGTTAAATATTTTTCTTTATCACGCCAGTTATCAATTACTTTAACATAAGTTTTTAAATTAACTTTTTTACCTAAATATTCTTCTATATCACTTCTAGCCATGATTCCAACTTTTTTAAGCATGCTGCCGCCTTTTCCAATAATAATCTTTTTAAGGTTTTCTCTATCAACAATAATCAAAACACCAATATCGATGTATTTTTCATATTCTTCGTAACTTTCCATAATGCATGTAACAGTATGAGGAACTTCACTTTTCGTAAGCCATAAAAGTTTCTCTCTAACTATCTCTGCAATATAAAAGCCATTAGTAACATTAGTTACTTCTTCATTTGTATAATATTTTTCACCTTCATTTAAATACTTTTTAATTGTATTTATAAGATCTAAAACATTATCACCTTTTAAACTAGATACAGGTATTATTTCTTTAAAATCATATAAATCTTTATATTTATTTATAATATTTAAAAGTTTTCTCTTATCAATCAAGTCTACTTTATTTAATACCAAAAGAACTGGCTTATCAGTATCTTTTATCTTATTCAAAACAAAGTTGTCGCCTTTACCAAAGTCTTTAGTGACATCTAAAAGGAAAAGTACAACATCAACTTCACCAAGCATGGTATATGCTTTAGAATTCATAACGTTTCCAAGTTTATTAACTGGTTTATGAATTCCTGGTGTATCTATAAATACTATTTGTGAGTCTTCATCATTATAAATGCCTTCTATTATATTACGAGTTGTACCGCTAACATTAGAAGTAATTGTTATCTTTCTTTCGAGTATTGAATTAAGTAGTGTACTTTTCCCAACATTAGGTCTTCCTACTATACTTACAAAACCAGTTTTCATTTTAGATCATCCTCTCCAAATGGAAATGGGCATAAATCGCTAACTTTAAGTACAAGTGCATCACCCTTCGGATTCATACAGATAACCTTAGCATTCTCATCAAACAATTCAGAAATAACTTGTCTACATATAAAACAAGGCATCCCTATTTTGTCATTATCACACATAATATATAATTCTTTAAAATCATGTTTTTTATAACCATTTGATATTGCACTCAAAATAGCACTTCTTTCTGCGCATATACTAGCACCATAAGAAGCATTTTCTACATTAACACCAGAAAACTCCATTCCATCATTCATAACTGCTATCGCACTAACTCTAAACTTAGAATATGGTGAATAACTATTTTCAAGTAAACTAACTAATTTCTCTTTCATTAAATCCTCCCTATAAATTCTAATACTTTTGGTAAAAATATTATAAATCCAGAAATAAGTGCAAAAATTGCAGACACTAAAACACTAGATGCTGCTACATCCTTTGCTATTTTTGCAACTGGATGGATGTTAGGCATAGCAAGATTAACTGCTTCTTCTAATGCTGTATTCATAAGTTCAAATGAAATAACTAGCGCTATAAAAAGAAGTAATATAAGCCACTCAACTGTACTAACTTTAAAAAAGAAACCTCCTATAATTACCAAGAAGGTAAAAGTAAGATGTATCTTCATATTTTTAACATTTTTAATACCAACAAAAAGCCCCTCAAAAGCATGTTTAAAACTAGTTAGCAAATTTTTATTTGCACTAGCTTTCTTATTACCTTTCAATGCCATAACGAGACAAAACCTCCTCTTGCTTCTTGAACATAACATCTTCGTCTTCTTTTTTCATATGATCATAACCAAGAAGATGAAGAAATCCATGAACAGCTAAAAAGTAAAGTTCTCTTTTAAAAGAGTGACCATACTCAAGAGCTTGACTTCTTGCTTTATCTATTGAAATATAAATATCTCCAAGAATTCTTATATCAGTTCTATTAAATGATTTCTCATCTTCAAGAGCAAAACTAATAACATCAGTTTCTCTATCAATATTTCTATATTCTCTGTTTATTTCTCTTATTTTCTCATTATTTATTATTATTACATTATAAATTATATTATCTAACTTTTCGTCTTTAGCAACCTGCACTAAAAATTCTTTTAATTTCTCACACTCTTCAGTTAGATTTTCTTCTGTTTCATTAAATACTTCTATTTCCATAAAATCTCCTACATCATTATTGCAACTACTAAAAAGGCAATAACCACTACTAGTATAATTGCTAATAAGTTCAAAAACCAGTCTTTTTTAAATACTTTTGGTAAAAGAGAATATATCTTGTCCAAAATAACATATATAAAATACCCTATTACACCACCAATAACATTTAAGATTATGTCGTCAACATCAAAAACTCTCCCTATAGCAAGCTGTGTACATTCAATAGAAATTGATGCTAAAAGTACTAAAAACAAAGATAAGAAAAAGTTCTTCTTCGAAGCATACTTACCAGCAAAAAAGCCATAAGGTATAAACATAACGACATTACCAACAATATTTTTAACAAAAAGTCTACTTCCTATTTTATATCTAAATATTTCTACAAAAGGTGTAAAATTATCGCCACTAAGGGTATTTATATCTTGACTAGTAACAACTTGGAACAAGCAAAGAATATATAGTACAAAAAGCAAAAGTGAAATTTCTCTATGAAAGACAAACTTAACTTTGTTTTTTATTAAATACGATATTCTTATTGACACTAAAAGTACAAGCGAAATAAAAAGTGTCGGCCACGTCATCTCCAATACATCTTTCAAATTACCATAAAGAGACTCCACTTTATCACTTCCCTTTTTCCAAGTTAAAAATAACTATAACTAGAAATATTTTCGTAAACTTTAAAAAATACTTCTGTAATTATTGTACTATTATTTATAACAGTTTTCAATTTTTTTTGAGATATTATATATTCACCACGCCCTAGTTGATCTTCAATTTTCTTTCTTGCCATCTTAAATGCAAACTCTTCACTTATAATATTATTAACTTCATCTTTTACATTGATTTCATATTCTTTATTATATTTAATTGTAAACATACCAAAAAAATCACTAAGTATAGTATTTCCCTCTTTTTTACTATTATTATATCTGTGAAAATCAAAAATATTTATATTTTTATCAAGAAAAGAAATATTTATAACATTTTTACTTCTACCAGTCAACGCTTCTTCTTTATAACTAATGGGCATTTCCACCTTCACTTTATACCAAACTTCAGCATACACGTCACCACTAGCAGATGTTTGCCCAATAACTTCTTTATTTTTATATATTTCTCCACTTATTATAATATCTCCTGCTCTTACATAATCATATACTTTCTTAACTATTTCGCCCTTCTCAGCCACAATACGCATTATTATTCCATTTTTTTTGGCTACCACATGTCTATTTTGACCATCTTGTTTTATATTGTTAATAATTCTTTTATCTACCCTTATTTTATAAACTGTCCCAACTCTTTCAATTTCTAGCCATTCTATATCATTCTTATAATTATTAAGTATTTCATTCTTAACCTTTTGAACATATTCATATTTTTTTACAAAATTGTACTTTTTTATATTATATTTATCAAGTTCTGAATAAAGTAAATCTCTTATATACTTATCATTATGAATTACTTCTACATCAAAGATTATATTTGAAAGAAAATAAAGAAGAAAAATGCCAAAAGCTGTAAAAACAAGAAAAATAAAATTACTTCTAATTAAATGATTAAATTTACTTATTCCAAATAACTCAATTACCTCAATATTATAACTAGTCTTAATATCATTAAACTTTTTATAATTTTCTTTATCAACCTTTATATAAGCGCTGCCATGATCTAAACTAATCTCTTCAAAATAAATACCACTTCTATAAAGCATTCTAATAAATCTTTTGACATCTTTTCCTTCTATTTTTATTTTATAAAAGCTTTCAAACATATTATTCACCTAGTTCTATAGAAGAGAATTCTCCCATTATAAGTAGTTCATTATCTAAAAGTTTGTTAATTGTAAGGTTATTTCCTTTAATAGTTATTTTATTGTAATTTGAACTTAATACTATTTTATTGTCTTCCATAACTATTATTTCCTTAAAATTAACCACATTTATCTTATTTTTACATATTGTTATAGAAAACTCATAGTCTCTTACATAACTAATTAAGCTTTTAAGCATAAAGTATCACCTATTAAAGATGTATTTTTTTTTATAAAAAAAAGAACAAAATTAAGTAATTTGTTCTTAAATACTAGCAAGTTTTTCTTTTATTATGTTGCTAACTTCTTTCATGTCTGCTTTGCCTTTTAATAAAGGTGTTACTTCTTTCATAATAAGTCCCATATCTTTTGCACTTTGTGGTTTTACTTTAGCAAATGCTTCTTCTATTATTTGTTCTACTTCTTCTTTTGAAAGCTGTTTAGGCAAATATGTTTTAAGTATTTCTATTTCACTTTCTACTTTTTCTGCAAGATCTTTTCTATTTGCTTTAGTAAACTCTTCTAGTGATTCGTTTCTTTGTTTTATTTGTTTGCTTACTACATCAATAAATAAATCATCATCAAGTTCTTTTTTGTTGTTAATATGTTCTAGTTGTAATGCTCCTTTAACCATTCTTAATACACTTAACTTTAGTGAGTCTTTTTCTTTCATAGCCGTAACTATGTCTTTTCCTAAATTTTCTACTAAACTCATAATGTCAACCTCCAAGTAAATTATATCAAAAATACCAAATAAAGACTAGAAAAAACGTAAAAAAAAGAAATATCATGCTGATACTTCTAATGGAATAAAATTAGTCTCTATTAGCTTTATTTCTCTTTTGAGCATTTTTAATGCCGGCTTCTTTCTTAGCTCTTCTCTTATCTCCAGGTTTTACTGCAAATTCTCTTTTCTTACATTCAGAAGGGACAGATTCTCTTGCCAATTTTTGTTTAAGTTTTCTTAAAGCCATATCTAAATTTCCATTTTTAACTGGTACTTGTACTTGTGCCATAATATTTCTCCCCTCCTTCCGTTGTTTACTAACCAAGATTATAGCATAATAATTTTGAACATTCAATAAAAATGTAAATTTTTTTAATAATTTTGTCGATTTTTAGTAGATATTATCAATGTTTCCTATTTTTTTAAGAGGAATTCAAAAGAAAAAAGGAAGCATTAAACTTCCTGAATTACAGTTATAACCATTGGCTTACATTCTGTTTCTTTGTAAAAATACTTACCTAATCTTTCACGAACTTCATTCTTTATATTTGTATAATCTACTTTTTTGCTATCTGGTTCGATATTAGCATTTATTACTTCTAAACAGATTTTTTCAGTTTCTTTTATTAAGTCTCCGCTTTCTTTAACATAGACAAAACCTCTTGTAAGTATCTCTGGTCCTGCTAAAACTTCTTTTGTTTTTTTACTTAATGTGCAGCTAACAATGACAATACCATTTTCTCCAAGCATTTCACGATCTTTAAGTACAAGATCACCGATATCTCCTTGACTCTTACCATCAATTAAGATTTCATCAACTGGAACATGTTCAAATGTATCTACTAGTTTTCCATCAACAAATGTAGCTACATCACCATTTTGTTTTAAAATTATATTTTCTTTTGGTATTCCAAGTCTTTCTGCTATTTCTGCATTCATAACTTGATGACGATACTCACCTTTTACCGGAAAATAATATTTTGGATTTATAAGGTTAATCATAAGCATTAAATCTTCTCTTGAAGCGTGGTGTAAAAGATGCTTTTTAGCATTCAAACATACTGCATTAACATCTTTCTTAGCAATTTCATCCATAACCAATGCAGTTCTCTTTTCCATTCCTTCATAAGGTGGTTCTGTTATAAATATTGTATCAGTGTTTTTAAGTTTTATGTATTTATCAAACCCTTTTAAGATTCTTTCTAAGTTCATAAAAGGTTTTTCTTTTTCATCTGATATAAGTATTACAACATCTTTATCATTTACATTAGTCAAATCCCCTATTTTATTTTTGTCAAATGAAATGTATCCAAGTTCAATAGATTTATTTATTATACTTTGAAGAGATTTTCCCATTACAACAACTTTTCTATGTGTTTTACTAACTTCATCTAAAATTTCTTGTACTCTATAAATATGTGCCGTCATAATTGTAGCAATTATTCTATTTTCATTTTTAGCAAGTACATCTCTAATAAATCCAGATACTCTATTATTTGGGCTAGTATGTCCTTCTTTTTCAGCATATATTGATTCTGATAGAAGACATAAAACGCCTTGTTTACCAACATAAGCAAGCTTTCCTATATCTGTTTTATATGATCCCATCATTGTAGAATCAAATACAAAGTCGCCTGTGTACACAATTGCACCGTCTTTTGTATATAATACATAACAAACAGCATCAGGAATAGAATGTGTAACATTTATTGGAAATACTACTAAATCTCCAAAAGTAATCTTAGAATGGGGTCTTATTTCTTTAAGCTTAGTAGCTTTCACTCCACTTTCTTCCAAGTCCTCTTTTAATATTTCCATAGTAAACTTAGTAGCATATATAGGTAAATCTGGAATATCATACAAGATATCTGCAACAGCACCCATATTACTATCATGACCATGCGTTAAAAAAATACCTTTAATTTTTTCTTTATTTTCTTTTATATATGTATAATCAGGTAAAATGTAGTCAACGCCTAACATTTTATCAGTGGCATATTTAAGTCCTGCATCAAAAATAAATACATTGTTATCAACATCGACTACATACATATTTTTACCATTTTCATTTAGTCCACCAAGACTAAAAATTCTTATTTTACTCAAACTTTTTTCTCCTTTCTTTAAAGTTCTTGAAGATTAGACTTGATAATTATATCAAAATAATCAAAAAAAAACAAGTTAGCAGTTATTAAAACTAACTTGCAAGCTTTGCTAATGCATCTTTAGCAGCTTCTTGTTCTGCTTCTTTCTTACTTTGAGCAGTACCACTTCCATATATAATATCATCTATTTTAACTACTACAGAAAAGCTTTTGTTATGTGCAGGGCCTTCTTCATTCACCACTTCATAAACAAGACTTCTCTTCTCAGTTTGAACTGCTTCCTGAAGAGCAGATTTATAATCACTAAAAAATACAATCTTAGGATTTTCTACATATGGAACAATAATTCCAAGTATTACTCTTTTTACCGTATCAAATCCTAAATCAAGATATATTGCGCCCATCAAAGATTCAAAGATATCAGCAAGTATTACTTTTTTAAACCTACCTCCACCCATTTCTTCTCCATGTCCAACTTTAATATATTTGCTAAGTTCCAAATCAAGAGAATATTCATAAAGAGCATTTTCACATACGTAACTTGCTCTAAGCTTTGTCATATCTCCTTCTTTTACTTCTAAATTTCTAAATAAATAATCACTCATTACAAGTTCAAGTACAGCGTCTCCTAAGAATTCAAGACGCTCATAATCACTTTTCAAATGATTTTCATTAACATATGATGAATGTTGGAAAGCAGTTATATAATACTTCTCATCATTAGGGCTAATATTAAGTTTTTCAAATAATTCTCTCATTAAAATCACCATAATCATTATATCGAAAATTCAAGTCTTTGTTAACAAAAATCTATCATTTATTCCAAAAAACACTATAAAGTTTGATGATAAGCGCTGAATACCACGGAGCTTTATAAGAAAATTTATTATTATTACTTTCTATCGCATTTATGATTTGTCTATCAATGCTGTCAAGGCTCTTAGAGGCAAAAAGATCAAACATCAAATATTCTTTATATAAAACTTTATCTTTAACAGAAGAATAAAACTTAGAACTATCTAAATCTTTATTATCAAGCATCACTTCATTAAAGCCAGTCTTATATACACCTGGTTCAATAATCTTAATTTTTATGTTTTTATTTATAAGTTTAACTTCTTTTCTTAGAATTTTTGCTATCATAATTAAGCTTGCTTTTGTTGACGCATAACTTCCTAAAAAAGCAATTGGATAAACTCCAGCAAGTGAAGTCATAATTATAATCTTGCCTTTCTTTTTCATAAGCATATTTGTAAGAACTATCTTAATACATTCTACATTAGAAAATACATTAACCTCATAATTTTCTCTAAAATTATTCATATCAATATCTAAAATAGATCCACCAAATCCAACAGCAGCATTTAACACAATAATATCCAAATCAAGACCTTTAAGTTTATTTCTATCATTCTGATCTGTTATATCAAGTTTAAATATGGTTATATTTTTATATTTACCATATTTCTCTTTAGCCGTTTTCACCTCATTTTCTTTATGTACTGTTAGATATATAAAATAATCATTATTTGCTATTTTTTCAATAACACTTCCACTAATTCCGCTTCTTGCTCCTATAAACAATATTTTTTTCATAGTTATATCTTGCCCAAAAGAAAAGAACTAATTCCTAGTTCCTTTCTTAATTATAAATGATACTCCTTTTTTTGAGTTTTCAATAGAAATATCATAATTTAATAGGTTAAGTGTTTTTTTTACTATTGATAGTCCAAGTCCAAACTGACCTTTAATTCCTTTTTTAAATGGATTAAATATGTCGTTTACAAGATTTTCATCTATGGCTGGTCCATCATTAAATAAAGTGAGTTTATTATTTTTGACAGTTATCTTAATTTCTTTTTTCGCATATCTAATAAAATTGTTTAGGATATTATCTATAATAGTCTCCCAAAGTTCAAATGTTCCATTAAATTTACTATCGTCTATAGATGTACGTATTGTTACATCTTTTCTTTGATATTTAAATTTTTCTACTGACGCATTTATAACTTCACTAATATCGATAAGGCTTTTTTTATCAACGTTTCTATCTTTTAGGTAATCGAGTTTATTAAGGTAAAGAAGAGAGTATACTTTCTTTTCTAGTTTCTCTGTTTGTTCTTTTATTACTTTGAGTGCATCTTTTTCGTCTTCTACGCCATCTTCTACCGCTTCAACATAACTTTTAATAACTGTGAGAGGAGTCTTAAAGTCGTGAGATATATTTTGATACATGTTGTTTTTATATTCTTCTTGCATTTTTAAATTCATACGCATATCTTCTATTGAAAGGGCTAAAGATTTAATTTCATCATCCGTTCTAAAATTTATTTTATGATCGAAATTATCATTATCGATATTGTCTATTTTTGTTTTCAATTTTTCTATTTTTTTAACTACTATACTACTCCAAACAAATACTATTAGTGCAATTAGTAAAAAGGCTAAAAGAAAAAGTGAAATAACAGATACCATGAAACTTCCTCTAATTTTGTTGAAATAACTTTTATTTGCAATGGCAACTTTTATAACATCATCGTGCTTAGAAAGGTAGTAATAATAAGGTTTTTCATCATAGTCAAATGTACCGTATTCTTTATCCAACATGGACAGTACTTCTTTTTTGTCTATATTAACAATTTTTTCATAGTTACGACTAGCATAAACGGTATCATTTTCTATATATAAGTACGCTATTTCATTACTTATATTACGTCCTTCAAGGTCACTACTAATCATGTCTAAAGGATTCTTCAAAGCATTATAAATTGTAGATTCATACATGGGTGTTAAAAGATTTGGTAAAATAAATCCAACTGTTACAAGTACAATGTCAAATATTATAACGAGTATTAAAATAAGTTGGCGGCCTAAGCGGTTTTCTATATATTTCATAATAATCTATAACCATAACCGTATATTGTAGATACGTTTAAGTTTTTCATTTTCTTTCTTAATCTTCTAACTAGGTCATCTACTGCTCTATCGCTTCCAAAGTAATCATCGCCCCAAATATTTTTAAGTATTTCATCTCTAGAAAAAGTTTTATTTTTATTTGTAAGGAATAAAAGTAATAGATCAAACTCAAGTGTGGTTAATTTGATTTCTTCTTTTTCATCCTTTACAATTCTTTTATTTAAATCAATTATATAGTTTTCATACGTCAATTCCTGCTTAGTTTTATCACTATAGACTCTTTCAATAAGTTTGTTAACACGTAATATTAACTCTTTAGTAGAATATGGTTTCGCAAGATAATCATCACTTCCCATTTCAAGTCCAATTATTTTATCTATGTCTTGATCTCTTGCAGATGTAAATATTACTGGAACATTCTTATCGTTTGCTCTTATTTCCTTAATAATATCATAGCCAGTGATATCGTCACTTAGCATAATGTCAAGTATCCAAAGATTCGCTTTCTTACCAATATAGTTAAGGGCATCTTTTCCTTTGGTAAACTGTATAACTGTATATCCTTCTTTTTCAAGGTAAGTTCTAATTAAATTTGAAAGACTTTCTTCGTCTTCCACCAAACAAATGGTATACATACTATCACCCTTCTTTTATTATATCATAAAACTATTATCACCTCCTTTTTTTATTCAAATATGTATATTACAAATAATTAGTATGGTTAATTTTTTCTAACAGTTGTCATCTATCATCTCCTTTTCACATTCAGTATAAAATAAAATTGTAGTTAAAATATTTAAAATTTATGGGAAATTATGGGAAAATAAAAACCACGTTACAAACATGGTTTAAAACTAATCTTTTTTATCTACTAATTCATTTATTCTATCCAAGTTGAAACAAACAGGTTTAAAAGTTTTTCTGTGTTCATTTATAATGCCATATTTTTCTATTGCTTCAACATGCATTTTTGTAGGGTAGCCAGCATTTTTACTAAAGCCATACATCGGATACTTTAAATCAAGTTCATCCATCATTCTATCCCTTGTAACTTTGGCAATAACAGAAGCGGCACTAATGGTAATGCTCTTCAAATCACCTTTAATAATAGAAGTAGATGGAATACCAAGCTTTTCAAGGTGCATAGCATCAATTAAAACATGCTCTATTGGAACTATCTTTCTTGCATTTTCTATTGCTTCATACATAGCAAGTTTAGTTGCTTCATAAATATTAACCTCATCAATTACCTTTTCACTTTTAACACCAATGCCAACTGCTAAAGCATCCTTCATTATAATATCAAAAAATTTCTCTCTTTGCTTTTTTGTAAGTTTTTTAGAATCAGTAAGGCCAGGAAGATCATATCCTTTTGGAAGTACTACACAAGAAGTAACAACAGTGCCCACCAAAGGACCCCTTCCTACTTCATCAACACCCGCTATATAAGTAATACCTTCTTCATTTAATTTATTTTCATATTCATGATTATTTATTTCTGTTTTCATATTACTTATTTTCATAACCTCTTATCGGCTTATCATACTCTACTAACTTAACTTTTGATTCATTTTCTCCACTTACATAAATTCTAATTACTGGATATTTAAACAAATTATAATTATATAAAGTTTGTTTTCTAGCAGATTCTACTCCTAATTTTAATACATCTTTCATATCAAGCTTACTATAATTTAGAGTACTATCAAATCTTAGAAGTAATTTATCATCATCATTTAAATATGTAGTATAAAAAGTATTTGTAGTCTCATAATAATCAAGTTCTACTCTAATTTTATTTTCAAGAGAATCATCTTTTAAAATGCTAACATTATTATACTTAGATCCTGACTTAATATATACTTCTTCAGCATCATCAAGTTTAAATTCTAACACTTTATTAACTAAACTAAAGTTTTCCGGAAGTCCACTATTGTATTCATATCCGCTTATCTCATACCCAAATAAACAAATAGAAATAAGTAATGCACCAAGAACAAATCCCCAAGTCTTATTAGTAACTGCTGTTTCTCTATCAAAGAATTTATTTTGAATAGATCTGAATAATACATAACAAATAGCAAATACACTAAGAGTTATAAGTATAGGACTAACAACATATACGCCAGCAGCACACATATACACAAAAATTATAATAAGTATAACCATAAATGTATCAATTGCTCCTACTAAAGCTAAAAATGGAACTGACAAATACTTAAGAACATTGTACGCAATTCTAAAGAACTTTTCCTTACCATCTTTCATCTTGTTATCTCTTGAGTATAATCTTTTGTAATAGCTACTATTCATAAAAATCTTAAGATTCTTAAATAGTAAATAAAGCATAATCAATTCTTTACAAAATTCAACTGAAAATGCAAATATAGATGCAAGAATTGTTCTTAGTGATACAGCTAAAACATAAATGAGAGAAACGCCAAAGTCTCTAAGTGCATCAAACAAACAATCAATTATAGCTAAATACAAGAACAAAAATATCAATTTAAAAAGCCAAAAATAAACATTGTTTTTCTTATCATCAATCATTTTTTCAGTTCTTAACACCTTGTTAAGCCATAATGACAAACTATCAAGAACATCATCTGCTTTTGTAATTCTAATTGAATCTTTTTCTTTCTTCTTCATTTCAACACCTTCCTTAGGTTAATTATATCATGTAAAATATTTAACATAAAGTATCACTTTCATTTTTTTACTACAAAAAAAATAAAAAGGAATCAATCCTTTATGAGCCTGTACTCTCATATTTTTTGATTCCTTTTTTAAATACCAATAAACTTGGTATGACGTAAAAAATTGTAAAAAGTGGTGCAAAGCAATATAAAAGATTATCAGTTTTACCAATCATATACAAAAGAGGATAATAATTTACAAGTCCATACGGAATTACAAACGTAAAGAACAAAATAAATCCTTTTTTGAATATACCAATTGGGTACTGAGCCATATATTTTCCACCATCAGTGAAAAGGTTTCTTATTTCTAAACCTTGAACAGTAAAGAAACAATAAGAAGCTGCCAAAAGAAATATTGAAAAGAATACAAATACAGAACTTACTAGCATCAACATAAGGCACAAAACCTTATAAATGCTCCATTCTATATTTAAGTTAACCAAAGCAATAATTAAAATGACAAGTGACTGAAGTAATCTTGAAATTTTAACTGGATCAAAATTTGAACACAATACTTGTAAAAGTATTCTCCTTGGTCTTAAAAGTAATCTATCAAATTCTCCCTTGATAATCAAATTATCAAACCTGTCAACTCCCCTTGCAAATGTTTCACAAAAGCTATAGCCAAAGTGAATCACAGAAAAGCAAAGTAAAACCTCATAAACTGTAAAACCCTTAATGTTACCAAACTTGTTAAAAAGAGATAAGATAACAAAGTAATAGGAAAAGAAAATGAATATTTGAGAAATAAATGCCATGATAAACGATGCTCTATACTCCATAAGTGATTTCCAATAAAGCTTTAATGAATTAAAATAAAGTTTCATTTTTAACCTCCTTGTACCACAACTCTTTTTAAGAGCCTCTTCGTACTTAAATAACCAATTGTTATAAGTATTACACACCATAAAAGTTGAATTAAAATACCATACAATCCATCATACAATGATATGTTTCCAGAATATATACGAAATGGAACATCACTAACATATTTAAATGGAAGGAAATCTGCTATTTTTTGAAGAAATCCCGGGAAGAATGGTATTGGTACAAATCCTCCAGAGAAAAGATCTGCTAAAGCTCCAAATATAGTAGTTATACCTTTTTCATCCATCGTTTTTAAAACAATGACATTAAAGAATGTTATAACAGATGCCATTAGGAATATTCCTACAAAAATGGATACCATAAACAATAAAAATGCTGGTAATGAATTAGGTGGTAATAATTTGTACGGGTAAGGAAGAATTAAAAGCACTATTACAAATGGAATAGATTTAAGCGTTGCCATTGACAAACGTTGTCCAACAACCTTAAAAAACCACATGAAGTAAACATTTTTAGGTCGTGTAAGTTCGTAGACTATTTCTCCTTTTTTAATCATATTTACTATCTCATTATCTTTATATTCAAGAGAAAGTAATGAATAAAAGCATTGGTTAAGCCACAAGTATGTAACAGTCTCTGCAATAGTCATTGGTACTGTTACATTAGAGTCATAGAATGCTAAATAAACCATAATAATTACAATTCCAAAGAAAAACTGAGTCAGGATTCCTGCAATTGCAGCAAATCTATATTGAAGTCCAGATATAAATCTAAGCTTAAAATATGATAAATAAAATCTCATATTTCATATTCCTCATACAAAGTTGCAATTATATCTTCTAAAGACTCATTATCTACTTCAATATCTTTTATAGAGGCTTTTCTAGTAATATCATTTATAAATGATGATATATCTGCCTTTTCTGAATCAATTACAAATTTGTAACCATTTTCAGTTTTCTTCTTTGAAATAATGCATTTGCTTCTAAGATCAAGTTTATCATTTGTAACTACATTTATGTATTTTTTTCTATCATACTTATTCTTTAGTTTTACAAGTGATCCATCATAGAGCTTTTGGCCTTTTCCTATCAAGATAATCCTTTTTGCTAAGCTTTCAATGTCTGCCATATCATGAGTAGTAAGAATTACTGTAACATTTTTCTCTTTGTTAATTTTTTTAATGAAGTCTCTAACTATTTTCTTCGATACAGCATCAAGTCCAATTGTAGGTTCATCAAGAAACAAGATATCAGGTTCATGTAATAGTGACGCAACTATTTCACACCTCATTCGTTGACCAAGGCTAAGGCCTCTAACAGGAACATTTATAATATCTTCGATTCCAAGCATACTAACAAGTTCATTACGAACCTTTCTGTATCTCTCATCAGCGATATCGTAAACATCCTTGAGTAAATCAAAAGTATCACTAGCAGGAATATCCCACCAAAGTTGACTCTTTTGGCCAAACACAACGCCAATATTCTTAACATATTCTTTTCTATCAATCCAAGGTGTAATTTTGCCTATTTTGCATTTCCCTGAGTCTGGAACAAGTATACCACTAAGTATCTTAATAGTAGTACTTTTCCCAGCACCATTTGGGCCAATGTAACCGACTATTTCACCCTTTTCAATAGAAAAAGAAATATCTTTGATAGCATTAACATAGCGATATTCACGCTTAAAAAAAGACTTTATAGAATTCTTAAAGCCACTTTCCTTTTTTGCTACCTTAAAAGTTTTGCTTATGTTTTCTACTTCGATGAATGACATTTTTTCACACTCCTTTCACAACGCAAAAAAGCCACATATTACTATGTAGTACCATAATAAAATATTAGCTTGTTTGCAAAACGTCAAATTAAATATAGCATACTAATAAAAAGTAAGCAATATATTTTTTAAACTATTTTGTAAATTTTTTTGTGTCTTCCTTAATTTCTTTATCCATATCATTAAAAGTTCTAGCACAAGCATATACTGATGCCGCAGTTGCTACTGATGAAACGACAACACCAGGAATGCTGTTTAATGCTCCACTTAGTGTAACACCAGCCAAAGAAACCATTGTTGCAGATAAATATTTGAAGAAATCAACTTTTGCATCTATTAAAGAATTTTCTATGTTTTTATTAAGCGCATCTGTTTTTATAACCTTATGTACAGAATCATAACTATAAAGATTTTTAACAAGTTCTTCATCTTCTACAAGATAGAATCCATCTTTCTCTATTTTCATCCATTCACCATGAATATCTATATTATCATCAATCATTCTTGCTCTATGGCAATACTCATCTCCAGCATAATAAACATGATTAGTAATAATATAGTCACCATCACTAAATTTAACTGTGTCTCCCACTTTTAAAGTATCATTATTTTTCATTTACAAAACTCCCTTCATTTTTTCAAAAAACATCATTGTAATTTCTTGAAGTAAATTTAAATCAGTTACATCACTAAATATTAAATTTTCTGTGCTATCACTACTTGCAGTAGAAAACTTTATTTTTTCCTTCAAAACTGTATTTTCATCTTCACTAATTCCTACCAGCATATAATAACAAACATTGTCCTTAACAACAGAATCATACACGATATACTTTTCACCATTATCAAATGTAATTATTTTATTAAGCATATAATACTCCACTATAATCTATCAAATGTAACTTTTCCTAAAGATGCTGATTTTAAATCTTTGATTACAGTATTATACACTTTTTCATAATCAATTGCACCACCTTTTAAATAGAAACCTCTTTTTTTAGCAATATCATCATACATAGTATCATAGTTGATCTCTTGTAGGTTATATCTAGAAATTAAGTTTTCTGGATAATACTTTTCAAGAATTTCTATAATGTATTTGCATAATGCTTCACTATCAACAATTTCTTCTTTTATTGATGATAATGCTGCAAGATTATAGGCATGAATCTGGTTATCGATTTTAGGCCACAAAATTCCGGGTGAATCAAGAAGCTCTACATTATCATTTATCCTAATCCAAGAAAGATTTTTGGTAACACCTGGTGTATTTCCAACATTAACAGCTTTTTTACCTACTAAAGCATTGATTAGTGTTGATTTACCAACGTTAGGAACTCCTATCACAAGTGCTCTAACTCTCCTAGGTTTCAATCCCTTCTTAGCTCTATCATCATTTATTTTCTTTGCGAGGTTTTTTGTTTGATTTAAAATCTCTTTAATACCATTTCTATTCAACAAATTACATTTTATAACAATGTATCCTTCTTGTTCGTATTTTTTTAGTATTAAATCAGTTTCCTTATCATCACAAATGTCATATTTAGTTACTATCAAAATTCTAGGTTTATCTTTGACTATATCATCAATATCAATTATTTTAGAACTTAAAGGCATCCTTGCATCAATTACCTCATATACAATATCAACCAAGTTAAGACTTTCCTTTATTTCTCTTTTTGTTTTAGCCATGTGGCCAGGATACCACGAAATGGAAACTTTTGAAAATCTTTCTTGGCTACAATTATTTTTCTTTTCTGCTCTCATTTTTCTTTTTTGATACATATCCATTTTAATCACTTCCTTTTAACAAATTACTATTTATCTTCACCTTTTTTATTACTTTCTTCAACTAATAAATCAAAATCTGATTTATACAATTTATCTTGCTTTATTCTATACTTTTCGAATTCTGTTAATGCTTTATCACATGCTATTTCATGTGATATTTTTCCAGCATCTTTTAATATATAAGTGGCCCACCTTCTAAATTATATAGCTCTATCTGAATTTGTTCTATAACCCACCGAAATAACCATATCTAAGTTATAATATAATACATTCCTAGTAATCTCTCTATTACCCTCTTTTGAACTAGTGCATAATTTGCACTAGTTGAATTCTCATTTAATTCAAGTTCAGAATATATATTTTTAATATGCTTGGTAACTACTGTTCTATCCACATTAAAGAGTTCTCCAATAGCTTTCTGTGTTAACCATAAATCACCATCCTCAAATCTAACTTGAATTCCTTTATCATGTGTTTGCCTTTCAAATATTAAGAATTCCGCACTGCTGCTTCTTACAATTAAATCTTTTGTCACTTTTATCATCTCCTATATCTAAAACCTTAGGTTTCCATCAATCGGAATTACCCTTAATTTTTAATAATTTTAATCATTTTTTAGCTATTAAACGTAAAAAGGCTTATTAGTAGTTTTCCGTAAGTCGGTATATACCAGTTTATATTCGTTTTATTTTCATTATTTTCACTTTATTCACTATTAACTATTATTTCTTCCATTTTCTCTCTATATTTTCTCTTTCTTTCTCTTTCAAAGAAGAAAACAAGTCAATATCTAGTTTATTACAAATTGTACATAATACAATAAAAACATCTGCGACTTCACTTTCAATTGTATCATAATTTTTACTTTTATTGTTGTCGATTGACATTGTTGTTTTCTCTTTCCTAATAGCTTTAGCAAGTTCACCTATTTCTTCTGTTAACAATAACATTGCTTGTTCTATGCTTTGATTTGAAAAGCCTCTTATTTCAATTACTTTCCTTATATATTCTTGTACTTCGCCAAGTGTATTGCCATCTTTCAAATCATTCCACAAATTAAGCTGTTCTTTGCTCATTATTTAACACCTCACATTACTTTAATAAATATTATTTTTGATTTTTTACATTATCATATTTTTCAAATCTTACCAAGTTCTTTTACATTCTTATTTAAATTTATATTAAGTTTGTTTTTACTCTTCAATTTAACAATTAAAAATGAAATACTGTGTGTAATCAATAAGACAATAAAAATATTTAAATATGGATAATTACTTATATTTTCAAACAATAAAGATATAGTAAAAATTATCATAGGATGTATCAAATAATAGTATTTTGAATAATCACCAAATGGAAATTTTAATTTTATATTATTAGTAATATAGACAGCTGAAATAAATAAATAATAAGTAAGTGGTACACAAGACAATAAAATGTTACTGTCAAGTCTATCGATATCGTGCAATAAGATAGCTTCAAATGTTAATAAGAAAAATGAAATAACTAGCTTAACAAAGCAATATTTTGAATACAATTTTTCTTTTGTGCCCATATAATAACCTAATACTACATAAAACAAGCCAAAGAACAAGAAATTCCTAGTAGTAAAGAAAATATTATAATAATAAGATAATAATTTTTTTACTGAGAATGGCAAAACACCATAATATGTTTCTGTTGCTCCAAACAATAACAATATAAAAGAAATTACTAATAAATACTTTATATTAAATTTTTTCTTCCATTTTTTCAAAACTAGCAGCGAGAATATTATTGCAGGAAAATACCATAAATGATAATAAACACCCGTATAACACAAAGCAAGCAAGATCACAATTGGCAACAATAATATTATCAAAGCAACTAATAAAGGTAAAGCAATATTGATCTTAGCTAAATACTCATTTATAGTTGGTAAATGCTGAATCATCGTAACTATTATTACTGGTACATATAATAAACTCCAAGTCAAATACAAAGGTATTGTTTTCTTTATATAACTCTTAATATAATCTTCATTATCTTTCTCTTTTTTTGCAACAAAATAACCAGTTATTATAAAAAAAATAGGAACACATATTCTTGTAACTATATTGTTAAATGCTAAATCAAGTGCATTTGAAAAATTTAAAAATGGACGCAAGTGCAATATTACAATTAAAATTGCTGAAATATATTTTAAAATATTTAAATTTTGATAATTCAATTTGTTAATTTTATAATTTTTGTCTATATCTTTTTGAATAAATATTGTAATAAAACTAAAACAAATTATCATTAAAATCATTGTAAAAGGATACCCTAAGCCATTTTCAACCTGAAACACATTGATAACTTTTAAGAATAATACCAATATAGCTATTATTGACGTAATAATTATTTCACTTTTATATTTCATACTAAATCACTTCTAACTTTCAATTTACTCTTTATCTACTAATATTTTTATGTTTACATAAAAATAAGCAGTTTTCACATTTTCAATTACGTAAAGATTTCTTAAATATTATATCATATAAAAAAATATTTATAGTGATATCAATTAAATTAAATAAATTATATTCTTATGTTTGTTTTCTTTTTAAAGTAAAAAAAGAATACAGATTTAAAATAAGCTCTGTATTCAATATTACCTGTAAACAATGTATAAAATTCACTCTTTATCAAACATTAAGTTACATTTTAATTCCTGCTGTCTGAGTTTGTTCAGCTTCCATACTTTTTAAGTATCCTTTTAGTACATTAGACATCTTTTGATATCCTTCTGCACTCATATTACTAACTACAAAATTATCATGTGGATATTGTCCTCTTCTTTCAGCCAAATGATTATCTCCAAAATCCCATATTTGATAAGTTGATTGAAATTCGGAAAAACTCTTACCTTCAGATGCATCAACAAAGCTTTTAGCAGCATCAACAAATGAACCACCATTTTGCAAAATCCAGTTTTCGATTCCAACTCCACCTAAACCACCTTGAGGAGTCTCCCCTCGATTAGGTTTATACACTCCAGCTTCTTTTAACACTTCTTTAGCAAGCAAGATATTTGCTACAACATACTTATATTTTTCTGGATCATTTTTCTTAATTGTAGTAAGTCTATCTTTTAATGCCATATCAGTTGAATAAGCCACTTTATCTGTTTTTTCTGCAAATGTAATGTCAATATCTACATTTGTGTCATTATCAATTTGAACATTTTTTAATCTGAAATCACCATTACCAGTTAATTCTGAAGAGTTTTCCTTGCCAAGTTTCTTTAATATAGTTTGTTTTAATTCAATTAGTTTTGAAGGATCAGATAGTATGTTTTTGTCTAATCTCATCATAAAGTCAAAATCACCATCACCTGGTTTATTTGTTTCTCTTCCAGTCGAACCAGTATCAATAAGTTCCACATAACCTTCAGTCAAATCACCATCAATATCTGTTTTTAAATGTAATCCCAAATCTTCAAGAGAATCTTTTATAATATGATTTATTTTTTCTCTTTTTGTTTGAACCTCTAAGTTGCTTTGTTCTATTTGCTGTGCTAAACACTCAGTTTCTTCAGTAACTAAGTTTTCTGAAAAAACATAATTGTCTTCATCGAAGTAAGATAATCCATTCATTTTTGCTCTTAATTCATCATAATCTTTCGGAGTAAATATAATTTTACCCTCTTTATTAGCTACAGGAATATAAAATCCATTCATAGCAATTTCTAACCCTATTTTAGGATCATATTCTTCACTTACAATATAGTTAATTTCACTAGAAGCAAACCCTGTTCTAATTCCATAATGACCTGGCCCCATAACACCAGTATAAAATGCTTCCATCTTAGACAAATCTCTCTCTGCTTCTAACGTTTCATCATTCGTTCTGGTAATTACAAATCTATCATCATTTTTTAATACAAACCATATAGGTCCATAGCCTTCTGCTATTGTTTTATCTATTTTTTCAGCTATTGTTCCATCTTGACTCATTATCATTGATACATCAGTATCAAGAGGTGTAGCATCACTACCAGCACTTGAACCCAAATACTCTTTTGAAATACTACCATTTTGTAAAATATTTCTTAAATAAGTAATATCGCCAATACCTTTAACAAAATCACCTTGTTCCAATACCATATCAGAATTAGATGCTTTTCTGTTTCTCAAATCTGCTGTTTGAATTTTTCCCTCTATATATTCCTTAGCCTGTTCTAACGTATCAATGCCGGCAAAGCCACAAAACATTCTAACAACTCTATCACCTAAATTATAATCCAATGTTCCGTCAGGAGATAGTTTCCTTGAAAGTTCTGCTATATCATTTAAAATATCACCACTAGATATGAACATTTCATGTTCTTGCTTTGCTCTCATTGTACTATTGTACAATGTAGCCAAATGATTACTAAATATTTCTAATTGTCTTTTATCTGTATCATCAAGAAAATCAAACTGGACTTGACCAGACTTAATTTTCTCATATAAGTTACAACCAAACTCTATGTTTTTCAAATAAGAATTGACAGATCTATTATTAGAACCAAATGAAGACTTAATTAAATCAGAAAATACTATTACCTTTTTGCCCATTGTTGATGAATTTTTCAAAGTTGGAGAAACCGTTGAATTCGCTCCAAAATCAAATCCATTAAAATCAGGATGCAATATTTCAAAGCAAGAATATATTTTTCCAACTGTTGGAATATTATTTTTCAAAAATACCTCTTCAACTTTATTTAAATATTTTAAAGGATCATCTGATTTTAATATCTGTGTAGCAAGTTCTTTCCTGAAAGTGAATATTTCACTTGAATTTGAATACATAAATCTCAGCAAAAGTTTTGAAACATCTTCTATTTTTTCTATATCTATATTAGTGTCAAGTTCTAAAGTATATTCCTTAAACAATTTTTGTAATTCTACATCTTGTATTTTAAAGTATTCTGATATTACCTTGATGCGATTATAATTTGCTGTTTTAATGTCATCAGTATTATTAAACATTTGAATAACCCACGATAAATCTTCAGGGAAACCACATGCAATATTTGTATTATCAAACCATTGAAATAACTCAGGATTGTTGTTAAAATCATCCAAAGTAAATTCTCTATTGTAAAATTTATTTCTAATTTCTTGTGGAACATTTTCATCCAAAAATAATGTTGGATTGTTCTCTTTAAAATGCTCAGGTATATTTTCATCATATTTTATTTTACCAGCAATAATATTTTGCAAAATTGTTCTATCAATTTCATTTAATAAATCATTCTGTGTAAAATTTTGATTAAATCTAAAATCGTTTAATTTATTATCATTAAAAATTTGTTCGAGATATTTGTTATATGAAAGCATTACATCAAAAGCTTTATCTGGGCCAAATAATTGTTTGACACCACTTACTAAATTTATTTTTTTATAATTATAATCATCATTTATAGCACTAACAGGCATATACCTAAACAACAATTCCAAATCAACACCTTTTAAAAATTCTCTATAAGATGAATTTGATAAAATGGATTCTGTTGAAATTGTTCTGTTATAAAATGCTTCTTTTAATTCTTTTGGTGCATCTTTATTTAAAAACATTGAAGGATAATTTTCTATCATGTGTTTAGGAATACGAGATGGATAAGGTATATTTTTTTCAATAATTACTTTTCTCAAAATTTCATCTATTTTGTTTGAAATTTGATCCATATCATCATTTGGTGAAAATTCAACCTTATATTGATAATCCTTTACTACATTTTTATCAAAAATAATATTTAAGGCATCATTGTACTCGGTAATGAAATTCATGAAGCCATCAAAATCTGTTTTACCCTCAAGAAATTTATAAAAATTTTCATAACCGAACGATGTTTTTTTGCCTTCTATTTTTACTCCTCTTTCCTCAAAGCAAGAACTTAAATCTTTTCCTCTTAAATATTCAGCATATTCTGGATGCTCTAAAATGTATTGTGGTGTTATTGATTTAGTATAGAATAATTTTTGTAACTCTTCTGGTGCTCGTTCTGATATAAATAATTCAGAATTTCTAGTTCTAAATTCCCCAGTTATTTCTCTATAATCAGGTGCTTTATCAGCATAATTAAAATCAGTTGGACCATATATTATCATTCTTTTCATTACTTCGTAAAACTCATCTTTTGTATATGGGCCATCTGTATATGTATTCTTAGGAAAAAGTGTTCTTTCTGGATCAAGTGTATTTCCAGCATAATGTAAATACATATCATACATTGAATTTAACATCTCGCAATTATTCTTAGTAAAAAAGTGGCCACATTCATTATCAAAATCTACGACATTTTCTAATCCATAAGTTTCAACAAAATGTAAAACATTAGGATTTAATAATGTTGAAAAAGGAATAGATGTGTTAAAGACATAATCTTGTGGTAATGTTTCTAATTCTTTTGTTAAATTTTCTACATTAATATAGGAAACTTTTTTTAAATAATCAATTATTGACGAATACTTAAATATTTCTTTATATTGGTCATCAGTTAGTTTGATGCCTTGTTCATAATTTTCTTGATTTTTATAAGCTTCTTCTAATATATTATCAGTAAACTTTTTAATAAATCCTTTTTTTTCTTTATCTGAAGTAAGAGATGAAACGTTATCAATAAATTCATAAATATTATTATGCTCCACAATTAAAGTAGATAGATTTCCATAAGTATTCATAAATTCCTTTAACTTGACATTAGTAATATGTTCTTTATTTGCATCATCTTTTAATAAACAATAACTCAAATCTTTATCTTTAAATAAATTCCAATTACAAACAATATCCTTTAAGCTAACTTCACCTTCGTTAAAGGCATTTTTCAAATGTGTTAAATTAACATCATCACTTTCTGAAACATCAAGTAATCTTCCTGAATATACTTCCTTCATCTTTTCAGAATAATCAATTGGCTTTAACTGATTTTTCACTAATTTATACAAGTCACCATTAATATCTTCAGTGTGTGGATCAATAAACATTAGTGCATCTCTAAAATTAACATTTCTATTATAATACACTCTTTTGTTTATTAACTCCCAATCCAGGTTTTTACACCTATCAATGCCGAACTTTTCTATAATCTCTCTATCAGCTTCTCTAACACATGATATTGGTATTTTGTCATCCAAATTATATTCAATAAATTCATTTAAAGAAAGAGTGCTATCATAAACCTTGTTTAATATATATTTAGGAACATTTAACTTTTTCCTAAATAACTGTCCTCTTTGATATTTATAGTTCATCTATCATCACCTACAATATCATTGTATCATATATTTAGAATTATAAAGTAAAAAAAATGTAGACATCATATTTTTTTACATGTCTACATTTATCTTATCAAATAAGTTAATTATTCCAAGCACTATTTTTCGATATAGCCACTTGTTTTTTCAGCATACATATTATCTGTTATGCTTTTATATCTTTCACCATCATAATCATCAGTAAATCCATTATAAGCCTTATATATATCACCAGTTTCAGTATCATACACTCTTTCATATCCTAAAGTGGCATCACTTTGTTTTTGACTCATAATATCATAAGTTTTATTTCTATTTTCCCAAGCACTCATGTAAGAATCAAAAGATTTTTGAATAGATGCACTTAACTCTAATGATCGTTTTGTTTGTGCATTTCCATCATCGATGGTCTTCTTTACATATGAATCACTAAACTCTATTGAATTTATTGATTCTAGTAATATATCTTTATAATCAATAAACTCATTTTCATTAGCAGTTATAGTCATTATGTCATATACCATATAATATGTACAATCTATACCACCAAGATATTGATTCCCAAAATTTACAATTGATGCTAGAAACATTCCTTCACCAGTTTTACCATTAGATCCAGTAAATGTTGCTCTTAAAACTTTACTATCAAGCGCAACATTTTTCATAGAAGCACTACTTACTTGCTCATCTTTTTTCGAAAAATTACTATATGTTGGAAAATTAAAATTAGAAAGTGTTGGTTCAATTTTATTCATATAGCTTCCAATCTCATTAAACTTTTGATAAAAGGTTTCAGTCGTTGGAGTATCAAGCACTACAGCATCTGCAAATAAACTATATTGTCCTCCTGAAAGAGCTGAATAGTCTTGCCAATGTTTTTTTGCAGCTGCACTTTTTAAAAGTGGTTGCATCTTTAGCATCAAAAATATTCCTTCATTTGTATCTTTAGGGTTATACACTTTGATAGCATAATAAATTCCAACACCAGCAGACTCAACAGTCCATCCTTTTGGTTTTTTCATAGAAAATACATCGTTTTCATATTTTTCTAAACTAAGTTTGCTAACATCATTTGCTACTATCTTAACTTTTCCATCTTTAGTAGTAATAGTGCCACCTCCCGTTCCACCTTGACCACCAGTTAACAACACAGTTACTACTCCCATTGTTGCAAAAACTAGTACAAAACAAATTATTCCTATTATAATTTTTTTCTTATTCATTTAACTCACCTAATAATATTATATATAGAAAAGAAAAGAGAAACAATTAAGTTGACGCATAAGGCAATGTTTTTAGTGGCAACTCTACTTTGAGATTTCTACAACTTTAACAAAGTTCCCATGTTCTTTAACAATGTTAATTAAATCATCAACTTTAATCCAAACAGTGGCACTATTATCATTTGGATGAACTCCTACAACATCATTAAGTTCCTTATCTATATATAAAGACATTTCTTTCATTTCATCATTCAAAATACCAAATGGTGTAACAGAGCCCGGTTCTAACTTCATTATTTTCTTCAAATCAAAAGATGAAGCAAAATGAAGTGATCTAAGACTGTTGTCAGTTCTAAATTTTTTAAGGTCAACTTTTTCCCCAGCTTTAACAAGCAATAGAAAGTATTTTTTTCTATCATTGCAAAGGAAAAGATTTTTAGCATTGCCATCTGGGTAAGGCATATCCATATCATCAAGATCAGCCATCTTATAAACTTTTTTATGTTCTGTAACTTCATACCATATGTTTCTTTTTTTAATATAATCAAAAATCTGTTCTTTATTCATAAACGCACTTCACATCTATTAATATTTAAAGAATCCTTCCCCACTAGCTTTACCAAGCTTACCTTTATCTATATAACTTTCTAACTTTTTTGCTATAGCTTTAAAATGATAAGGTGCTAAACAAGATGGTATTTTTACATACATTTTCACTATCTCATAAGCAGTTTTTAATCCGATTATATCAAGCATATGAAAAGGTCCTTCATCACTTCCAGTACCAATTGTCCAGGCAGTGTCAATATGTTCAGGATCTGATACTCCTGTCGCATATAAATCAAGTGCAGAAAATAAAAAAGGTATAAGCATAGAATTAAGTAAGTATCCGGCTTTCTCTTTATACAAAGGAAGTGGTATCATGTTAATTTCCTTAGCAAATAAAAGTACTTTGTTAAAACATTCATCATCAGTTTTACTATGTTTCATAACTTCTACAATATTATTTTTCCAAATTGAATTAGCAAAATGAAGTGCTAAAAACATATCTGGATATTTAGTATATCTAGCAAGTTTACTTGGCAACATTGTAGAAGAATTCGTTACTACAATTGTATCTCTTCTCACAAATGGTGATATTTTTTTGTATAAATCACGTTTAGCTTTAAAATCTTCAGACATAGATTCGATAATCAAGTCAGCATCTTTTATAGACTCTTCTAAATCAAGTTCTAAAGTAATATTATCATAGGCATTACTAATTTTCTTCAAGCATTCATCAGCATTAAAGTTCTCAAAATTAGAAATACCATAACACCAATTTTGAGTCTTTTTGTTTTTCATATCATTTATTGAATCAACGTATGTTTTTCTAAGTTTTTCAAATTTAGCTTTTGTTCTTTCAATACTGCTTTCACTTCTAAGCCAAACTTTAACTCTAAACCCAGAATATGCAACTTGAAAAGCTATTTGGCTCCCTAAAACTCCTCCACCAATCACTGTTACATTTTTCACATTCTAATCCTCCTCATACTACTAAATCTATAAAAATTATATCATTTAATAAAAAACAAATATAGTGAAACAAATAAAAAGAAAAGAATATTTTAAATTCTTCTCTTATCTTTATAAATCATTATTATAGACATTAATGTTTAAAAATATCAAAAAAAATCAAATTTTCTACAAAACATATTTAAAACTAGGTTTTGATGTAAATTATGAAATTGATTATTTTGACAAAGATTTAGCCAAACAATTATATGATAACAAATATATTGATTATCACTGTAAATTTTTTAAAGCTGGAATCACTGCAATTATAAAAAAATGGCTAACAAACAATTGCAAAGAAGAACCAGAAGAAATATTAGAAACACTTAAAAGTGAATATAGTAAAAAACTTTGGATCTTGACGATTCAAAGTTTTATTTTTATGCTTTACATAAATTTTTCTTATTAACTCTAACAAAAATAATTAGATATGCTATTGATAAAAGGAATCCTCCAAGTACATCGCTAGTATAATGTACACCTAAATAGATTCTGCTGATACCAATAAGAAGTATTAAAAGTGATAAAACTGTTATAAGTATCCATTTTAAATATTTATTAGTAACATTTTTATAAATTAAATATATAAATAATCCATAGAAAGCCATACTTACCATTGAATGACCAGAAGGAAAACTATAACCGGTTTCAGTTATAATTTGGAACTCTGATGGTCTTGGTCTATGAAGGATAAATTTAAGTATTTGGTTAAGCACAGTAACAATACATAAATTTGACAAAACAAGTATTCCAACTTTTTTATTCTTAATACCAAGGAATGAAAGTATGGTTAAAATAATCAAAGCAAAACCACTACCGAACCAAGTAATAACTTTCATAACAGGAGTCATAAAATCACTAATTAAATATTTTGATACAAGATCATATCCAATTATATCGCCTTTCATAATGTCTTTCATAAAAACATCTTCTGCTAAAGCCATAAATAAAACTAAACAAATAGTAAATATTATGATTTTATAATTTCTAACTACAAAGTCTTTAATTTTATCTAACATAACAACACATCCTCAAACTTTATTACTAATTAAGTATAGCATAAAAGAAACCATTATAAACAATTAACAGTGAATTTTTATTAAATAGTAATAGGTTTAATTATTGCTCTTAACTTTATCTGTAAAGTTTTTAATATCAGAAGATGATGATGTGCAGAAAGGAATAACAGTCTTATTAGTAAAGTCATTGTTTTTAACAAAAGCATTTATAGGCCATGCAGCAAGACCCCACCGAATAGGATAACCAATTATAACTGTATCATAATTATCAAAATTATCAATTTTATAACTTACAAGTTCAACATCTCTTAATAAAGTATCATTGCATTCTTTTGACACTCTAGAATTACTATTTGTCCAGTCTAAATCACAAGAAGTATAACGTTAGTTGGTCTAACTTCAAATACATCAGCATCTAAATTTTCTGCAATTTTTAAAGCAACATTTTCAGTATGACTTTGAGCAGAATAATATACGACTAAAACTTTACTTGTACCATTTAATCTCGTATTATCATCTTCATTTATTTTTCCTTTTTAATTCTTAAATAATCATTTTCTAAAAACAACAACCTATGGAAAACTATCTTATTTTTATTCTTGTCAAATATTTTTCTTCTGTTTCTCCTACTATGTAAGCACCATTATTTTGTTGGACTTTTAAAGAACCAGGATTATCCTTATGTACAGAGAAAAAAATCTCATCCTCAGGAATTATTTCTTTACATTTATCTATTGCTAGTTTCAATCCTTTAGTTGCATATCCCTTTTCTCTAAATTCTGGAAGAATACCATAACCAATATGTCCTGGCCCTTTCGCTAAAGCTTCATTTAAGTAATGTCTTATTTTGAATAAGCCTACAATTTTATCATTGTCCCACAAAAAATAATAAGTGTCAGGGACATAGCCATCCGGAAGCCCAATTCCTTTTGAATGATTTATAAGTTCAGGTATTACTTGGTCTTTAAATTCTTCTTCCGTTTTGTCATAATATTCATTCTCAAAACCATTCTCATTTTTTGGCATTTGTTTTATTGCTTCATATTCTTTTTGCCAATCTTCTAAATTTGCTTCTTTTAAATATAGCATAATCATCACCTTATCTTAACTTACCATATTCTTCATCATTTACTTCGTAACATCATTCATTAAAAATACTATTATCATAAACTTCAATTAAAATATAACTAAACCATTTTTATCAACTAAACAGCACTTTATCATTACAATTTTTTTCTGTTTACTTCTAAAAAATAAAATAAATTCAACATAAATTTTTAAAACAAATCTAACAGTTTTATAGTCTATTTTGCATAGAAAAATCTAATACTTTTTTTAAATATTAAACAAATTATCAATTCCTATAACACCATCATAATAATTATTCATTATTTCAATACATAATTTAATTTTCTCATTATCAATAATATTATCCTTTTTATAACTGTTTAAAATACTAGTAAACAACTTATCATAATAGAAAGTAATTGAACCATACTTTGATTGTATAAGTATATCAACCAAATCATTAACTTTAGATTTAATATCTTCTTCTAAATTTGATAATAAATAATCATTTATATTAACTTTCTCTCCATCAATTTCTATTTTATTACCAAGTATATTAGATAGTTTTTTTTGCAATGGTAGTTCTTCATTCTTTATGTCATCAATCAAATAGTTTTTATATTGCAATGTTTTTTTAACAGTATATTTTGAGATTTCTTGTTGTTTGTTATCAGTGTTTTTAGATACTAAATTTCCAATAACAAAATCTTTATCAGCTGTTTTATTGAATTCCAAAATTTTGTCTTCATAAGTATCGATTAAAACCCAATATTCAGGTTTAATACGTTCTTCTCTACTCCAAACATTATTCTTTTCTTCTGTTAACATTACACTAATATATAATTTTCCGCTTTCTACCCTTAACATAGGGTATAATGGGACATAAGTTGTCAATCCTTTTTTTGTTACTTCATCGTTGACTATATTCAAATATTTGTCTAAATTTAAATTATTCTCCATATTTCTCCTTTATCTTATTTCTTGCACTATATAAAAAATATTTTATATTAGTTTCTTTAGTATTTACTTTTTTACTAATTTCTTTTATTGAAAGGTCATTAAGGTAATACATATTAAAAATTATTTTTTCTTTATATGTTAAACCAATATCATCCAAATTGTTTACAATTTCTTTATATATAATCTTATCCAACACTTGAGTTTCGTAACATAGTTCGTGATTTTCATCGAATATAGTATTGTTTTTTTCTTTAACATAGTTTTTTGCTTTGGTGCACCATAAATTATAAGCAATTTTCCATATCAAATTTTCTATTTTTTCAACTTTAATATTTTTGTTGAAATATTCAAATATTGCTAAAAAAACACTATTAGTTAAATCCTCTGCATCTTCTTTATGATTTGTTTTTTTTATTGCCCAATTATATATTTTATAATAATATTCGTCATAAATCTTATCCACAATAATCACCTTTCACTTATATAGTAGTTTATTTTAGAAAAAGGTTAGTTTTTTATTTTCTTTTTTTCTCTTTTTTACAAGATTTTTCTACTTTAACTTATTATATTCTTCATCTTTAATAGCTTCGCACCACTAGTATTCTTTAATTTACTAATTTCATTATCTATATTAACATTTTTATTTTCTAAAAGAGACTTTATATAATAAGCACATAAGTTATCTTCTTCCGTTTCTTTTAAAGCATCAAGTCCCATACATACAAGTGAGACTTCTTTTGGCTCTTTTACCTTTATATATTCTACTATTGCTTTTGCATTAACAATGCCTTTAGTTCCTGCACTAGTAGTATGCACAATAGTCTTACCTTTAAAAGAAATATTTTCAATTTGTGAAGAAAAATTACCGAAATCAAACCCTGGTAACTTAACACCATGTCTTTCTCCAATTAACACTATATTTGGATCAAGCTTCTTATACTCTAGCTCTTTTTTAATATCATCAGTTGGAATAATCTTATCTGCACCATTATTCATTAAATAAGTTTCAACAGTAAATGCTCTAAACACATCTATTATTACTGTTATACCCTAGCATTTTTCGCACCTTCTACCATATGTAAAATTTTAATTTTCATATTATCTCACCCATATTATAAAATTATTTTTCTACTTCAAAATCTACAAAACGGTTTCTCTTATGAAGTAAGATTCCTTTATCACCAACTTCATATTTTTGATAAAAACTGTATTTAACGGAAAAGTTTTTCCTTTCACCATCAATATCAAAACATAAAATATAATTTTCCATCATCACATTATTACTATCAAAATAAGTCTCTACCGATTTATCTATCAATAAAGCTTCCTTCTTTTCTACTTCAGCCTTACTATCTAATACATGATTAAAAATAATATAACCAAAAACAAGAAAGGCAAAAAGCAAAAACAAAGCCATAAAATCACCTGCCTATCATATTTTATAAATCAATTATAACACATCACAATCCACTGTAAAAATCTTTTATCCAGTCCATTCTCTTTCCATTACTGCGTACATAATTAACAGAACCATAAACATAACCATCATCAGGCAAAAATTCTATTTTCTCAATATCAGAAAGTTCTATTCTCCAAACACAGCCTTGTAAAATATCACTATCATTTGTAATACATCTTTTAAAACTATCGTATATTTCATCTTCTGTTTTAGAAACTTTTAGAGAATTTAAATAGTCTTCTCTAGAACTTGGAATATATTTATTATTAAGAACAAAAGAATATCTTTTAAAATCAGTCACAAAAACATCAGATACATCCTTGTTAAAAGTAATCTTAACATCAAAGCCTTCTACTCTTTTGCCTTTCCTTTTAGGTGGACAAATAAAGTTATAACATTTAACCCAACACCAAATTGGATACATAGTCTTGTTCTTGTTTTCTACTTGCTTTTCCATTTCTTTTTTTATAAAATCATATGCCATCTGATACTTTGAAAGTAAAGAATATTTAGGATCATACTCTAAAAATCCGTTTTCAAATAAAGATTTAACTGCTGCCATTTGTTGGAATGTGACTAGTCTCATTTTAACACCTCTAATAACACTATATCATAAACAAAATGTATATACAAAAAGCTTTTTGTAATATTTTGTTAACACATTTTTGTTGACACATTTAAATTTCAATGTTATAGTTAGGGTGAATTTTAAGAGAGAGGAGTGAGAAGATGAGCAATAAAATTCAAAGAAAGAAAATAGTTTTGGGGATGAGTAATAGATTTATTAGTGAGTTTTCTCACGTACTTTAGTCGTACTAAGAATTTTTACTATTAAATAGAATAACTATTACTCAAATAGTTATTTTTTTTGTGGAGGATAAAGTGAAAAGTTTAAGTTATTTTAAAATATTGATACGATATTTTAAAGAAGATAAACTTAAATTCTTTCTCTACATCATTTTAACCGTTTTAAAACATTTTGAACCATTATTAAATGCCTTTATATGGGCAAATGCTTTTCAAGCAATCGCTGATGGAAATAAATATGAATTCATAAAATATTTAATATTATGGAGTTCATTTATAACTATCGCTTGGGTTTGTATACAAGTTCCTACAGATTTATTATATAATTCTCTAGAAAAAAAGTTTATGAAGAATGTCAACAAAGATTTATATGCAAAAGTAACAGATATGCCTGCAATTGCATTTGAGGATATTGGAGTTGGTGAATTCATAAATAGGATGTATACAGATCCAGATAGAATACTAGAACTTTTAGCAAAGCTAATAAAATTAACTTGTAGATTAGTAATTGCTATAATCATAGTAATAGTATCTTTCACTATATCAATATATGTTGGATTAGAATTAGTAATTTTATGTATTGTAATGTTTATTTTATCAAATATATATTATCCAAGATTAAAGAAAATTCACGAAGAAATCAAAAAGGATTCTGATGAATATATCAAAGTCGCAACACAAAATATAACTGGTATAAGGGAAATAAAAGCACTTGGTATAAAGGATAATATAAAAGTAAGAATGAATTTTAAAATCGACACTTTATTTAACAAAGAAAAGAAAGTTGGAGTAAATGAAGCTATATATTATGGTCTAAATAATTTATGTTACTTCATAATACAGTTTGTTATACTTTTAACTTTAGGAATGCAAGTATTTAATGGTACTATTGCCCTAGCCTCATTTATAATTATTGAAAAATATATATGGAGGATCGATGATGTTGTAGAATCTCTTTCTGAATTTGGTGTTTGTTACAACAAAGTAACAGTATTGTTAAAAAGAATTGATGAGATATTAAACAACAGATTATATGAAGACGAAAAATTTGGAAATAAAGAGTTAAACGATAAAAAATGTAAGATAGAATTTAAGAATGTTAAATTTAAATATCGTAAAGAAGACAAAGAATTGATTCTAAAAGGATTAAATATGGCTGTAGAGCCAAACAAAAAAATTGCAATTGTTGGTAAGTCAGGTCAAGGAAAATCTACATTATTCAATTTGCTATTAAGATACTTTGATACATCAAAAGGTACAATTGAATTAAATGGAATGAATATTAAAGATATATCCGAAAAATCTTTAAGAGATAATATTTCAGTTATAAGACAAGCTCCATACTTATTCAACAGCACCATCTTAGACAATTTCAAAATTGTCGATGAAAATGTAACGTTGAAAAAAGTAAGAGAAGTTGCTAAAAAGGCTTATATAGACGACTATATAATGTCACTTCCTAATAAATATGACACTGTGATTGGTGAAGGCGGAGTTAACTTATCTGGTGGCCAAAAACAAAGAATTGCAATAGCTAGAACCTTACTAAAAGATACAAAAGTCATCTTATTTGATGAAGCAACTAGTGCCCTTGATAATGAATCACAAGAATATATAAAGAAGACTATAGATGACTTAGTTAAAACGCATACAATTATAATCGTTGCTCATAGACTCTCTACGATTATGGATGCAGATTTGATATATGTAATTGATGAAGGAAAAGTAAGTGACTTTGGAACACATGAAAGTCTTATGAAATCTTCAAAGTTATACAAAAAGTTATATAGTCCAGAGGTATTAGATTTTTAATACCTCTTTTTTTATAACAAAAAAGACTGAATTAACAGTCTTTACACTTAAGCCCAAGGATTTGAAGATTCAGGTTCTTTAATTCCTGTCATCATACCTACTATAGTATCACTAAATAAAAGCCATCTTCCATCCTTTAACATTCTAAGAGTTATTGGTCTAGGTGATGATGTTCCACCATTTGTAATGAATAATTTAAGTAATGAAGGGTTATCACGAGAATGAGAATTTTCACTAACTTCCACTTCATAAGGTACACTCGGAGTATAATCATTTTCTGGTATTGCACCTTTAAAATATGATTTACCAATATAAAGCCATTTATTATTTGAAGTCATACGATCTTTAATATTTTGTTTTAAATATGGTGTTATAGGTTTAACATCTCCCATAAGAACCTGTAACATCTCAAGGAAGTTATCAGGATAATTAGGATCATATGCACACATTATGTTAACTGCACAGGCTGCTACATAAAATGGATCTTTCATATCAATTGTACTAAGTTCATCTTTGTTTTTAAAAAGTTTATCAAATTTTACTATCATAAATATCTCCTTTTACTATCAAAAGTATAGCACGAAAAAATATTATAATCAATTTTTGCCATCAGAAATAATTCTTATATTTTCATCATCAACAACAATAGAATCATCATCAGTAAGAGGATAAATTTTCCATTCATTTTTATTTTTTAACAAGTCATAAACCTTTTGTCTTTCTTCGTCAAAATGAGGAATAATTATACCATCAAATAATCCCAATCCTGTAAAATCATCAAAATCATCACAAACTGTATCAAAATACTTTGCATGTTCTATGTTCTTTGTTACTATGTGAGCTCCACAGCTACCACCAACATATATAACACCATTTCTTACATATTTGATTATTTCTTTATCAAAATTAGAATCCTTGATCTTTTTCATAGTAGCAAAAGTATTTCCGCCACCTATATATATTAAGTCAAGTTTAAGATCTTTAAAATCATTAGTTTTTTTCTCATCAAAAATATAAATGTTATTTTTATTTGTAAAGCCATCTTTAAAAAGTCTATTGTAATATTTATCTGATCTTAAATTTTCATCATTTGCCTTCTCATTAGGTATAAATAAAACTTTACACTCTTCTATTTTTTTAGGAAGATTATCCATTATAACTTTTCTAGAATTATCATTTAAAAAATCTCTAGAACTTAAAATTAGTTTCATATTATTACCTTTTCTTTATCATATTTTTAGAAGAATCTATATATTTTTCGTAAACACTTTTATATTTTTCTGTAGAATCAAGAGTATCTATCCAGTAGACATTAGTTAATGTAGAGTCACTTGGATCAAGTTCACATCTTTCAAGCACACCGCCCAAAGCTTTAATAGTTTTATCACTACCTAAATTATTAACATCGCAGTCAAGCATAACTTTATCAAGTCCAAATTCATTATATGCTTTAATAAGTCCTAAATACAAATTTATTTTATTATATCCTTTTCTTCTTTCACTAGGTCTAACACCATATCCAATATGTCCACCAAATCTAAGCATTGTTTCATTTAAATTATGTCTTATATTTATCATTCCAATTAGTCTATTATCATTTTCTCTAATTAGTAAATAAGTTACAGCTGGACATCTATTTTTACTTTTTGCATACTCATCATCTTCCATTAGTAAAGAACGGTTTAAACACTCTTCATAAGTTTTACCCTCTAAAACTTCATCAAAACCACCATCTCCATTTATATTAGAGCCACACGCTTGATGCTCTTGCATGTATTCTATGACATCATCTTTTCTTTCAATAGATACTTTTTCAAAATGAAATTTTTCCATATTTACACCTCTATTTTAAAATTACGACCAGTTAACTCATTTATTTTTTTCAAAAACATATTAACTTCTTTTTCTTTATAGGTCTTTCCTATTTTATTTGCATACTTAATAGCTTCTTTTTTCTTTGCCTTACTAATATGCAAATCTTCAATTTTCATTATTAGCCACTCTGCTGTTTGCTCGTTGTCTTCTAGTATTCTTTCTTTTTCCAAAATTTCTTCATACAATGCAGCATTTGTTAGTTTAGTCATAAGATCCTTAGATGTTAAAGCATTCCAGAAGAAAAGATCTTTAAGGAATCTCATAAACACCTCCATAATTATTATAACAAAAAAAGGACTAATTGTTCTAGTCCTCAATTAAGCATTTATTTTTTAGTTCCAAAATTAGAAAACGGATAAACTGTAAAATTGGTTTTACCAATTATTCTACTTTTTTTGAATGTTCCTAAATCTCTACTATCCATAGAAACTACCCTATTATCCCCCATAACAAAATAACTATCTTCTGGAACCGTTCCAACCATCTCAAAATCCCACGTAACAACATCATCTTCAAGGAAAGGCTCCTCAACATATTCATCATTTATATAAAGTTTATTATCTTTATATTTAATGTTATCCCCAGGAAGTCCTATTACTCTCTTAATAAGATATTTATCATGATATTTAATAACTACTATATCAAATCTTTCAAGTCCATCTACTTCATAACCAATTTTATTAAGTATCATTATGTCTTTATCATTAAGTGTTGGATACATAGATGTTCCATTAACACTTATTGGGGCAATAATAAATTGCCTTATAAATAGAACTGCTACTATGGTTAATAAAAAAGGGCCAAATTCATTCCAAAATTTCTTCATATTTAAAAACAAAAAGAGACTTTATAGGTCTCTTATTTTTGTCCTTTCTCTTTGATTCTGTATTGACCAACTTTATCTTTTAAGAAATATAGTTTAGCTTGTCTAACTTTACCAGTTCTAATTACTTCAATACTAGCAATTTTTGGAGAATGAAGTGGGAATACTCTATCTACTCCTACACCATAAGAATTCTTTCTTACTGTGAATGTTTCACTAATTCCACTTCCCTTACGAGCTGTTACAACACCTTCGTAAGCTTGGATTCTTTCTTTGTTTCCTTCAATAATTTTTACGTTAACTTTTACAGTGTATCCAACTCTAAATTCAGGTATATTTGGATTTAACTGTTTCTTTGTAATCTTATCAATTACGTTCATACTATTCATTCCTTTCTATTTTCCAGTAATCATAATAAATAGCCAAAGCTATAAAAGGTATCAGCGGATTACCAACGTTAAGATTGTACCACAAGCCATTATATATTGCAACACTTTTTTAATTGTTAGGCTAAAAGTATATTTTTTACAATACTATCAATGCTGTCAGTTTTATTTTGAATAAACTCCTCTTTAATCTTTTCGTAGTTTTCTTTAACTGTAGAAACAACTTTTTTAACTTTTGGATTTAACTCTTTACCATCAAGTGTTTCTATTATCATGTCTAAATTATTAAGTTTAGTATATTTACCATAATTGTTTGTTCTTATATATGTATCATATAAATTTTTAAATGAAATGATTCCTATATTATCAAATCTTTCATCTTCAAGTATCTTGGCGGTTGTATAAATATAACTATTTTTAATTGATTTATCAAGGATTGTTTCTCCATAGTTATTTTTAATATTTGGAAGAAAATCCTTATTTTTCTTTAGTGTTTTTATTATATCCACTACATTAACATAATTCATAGCAACTAATATATGAGCAAATGTATCACCATCATTGTTTTGATGATTTATATCCCATCTTTTATCTTTCATATGTTTTAGCACTACATCATAGCAACCTTTTTTCAAAAGTCGCATTAGGATACTGTTTCCTTGATTATCTGTAACATTTATATCAAATGTTTTTCTAGATAATATTTTGTCTATTAGATAAATGTGTTCCTCTTTGAGCAACTCAAAAATCAGGGACGGATCCTCATCACAAGCAATTATCGCTTTTGTTTCATCATAAAACATAATTAACTACACCTCTTCTTACACGTGACATTTTTATATTCTATCAAAAAGAAGAGGTTTTGTCAAATTGCAAAGCCTCTCCTAGTTTCTTCAAGTAGTTTATTAAGTTTATTCTGAATCACATATTAAATCAGGATTTTTGTTATCATATTTAATAGTTATTGTCTTAAGTGCAAAGTCTTTTTCTACATTTATATCATATATAATTGTGTTTGTACTCTCTACATAATAAAAGATTTTATTCTTACAGTTATATCTAGTAAGGGTAGATAAATAATCTTCAAAGTATTTCTTTACATATTGAGATTTTCTAAGAGTTTTAAGTTCAAGAATTTTGCCATCATCTTTAACAAAAAAAGAAAAAATTGGTATATCAAGAGAAATTTTACTTGTCTTGTATTGTTCTCTAAAAAAAGTTCTATTACAAAGAAGAATCAAAAGGAAAACAAATAATATAATAACAATTATAACTTCTATTTTATACTCGCGTCGGATTCTTTCTTTTTCTTTTTTTGAAATTTTTTTACTTTTTTTATTATCTTTCTCATCCATTAAAATTCACCTATCTTATATATGTATTATATAATAACTATTACACAAAAACAAGTTTACATTTTTTATTAGTGTGTTAGAATATACTGTTATAAAGGAGGATTTTGTATGAGTATAGACAATTTAATATTACCAGAGACAACTATAACAAAATTTTCCTCTAAACTAACTAGTCCTTACAAACTTTCTAGAACTCTTAGAATTAGGAAGGAAATTGTAATACTTTGGAATAATTGGCATGAAATAGATGGCTCTTGGTATTATTTCAAGGATTTTGATAAATATCCAGATCCAACATCTAACTTTATAAATGAGCTAATTGGAGAATATTTATCTCTTTACCTAGATATTCCTTCTGTGCATTATAAGATTGGTAAAGCAGATGATAAGTATGGATTATTATCATTATATTTTAGAGATAAGAAAAACAGATATATTGATCCACGTAACATTGGATTATATGCAAACTATAACGATTTGAGCAATTTAGAAAACATTATAAGTTGTTGTAAAAATGAAAATAATTTCAAAGAAGTTGTAAATGAATTATCAAAGATGATAGCAATCGATCTATACATGGGTCAAACAGATAGAACTAGTAATAATTTTGTGTTTCAGAAAAATAAAGATGGGCTTCACCTAGCTCCTTTATATGATTTTGAGAATTCTTTTCTAACTCCAAGGAGCACATATGAACCAATATCATATAATGCCGCATGTCTTTTTACCATAAAGCTCAAACATAAAGAAGAAATTAAAAAGCATCCAGAACTAGAAGAATATCTTAATAGATTATTATATTTAGATATTGAAAAGGTTCTAAGTGATATTCAAGAATCTTTAAAGATAGATATACCAAAAGAAAGAGTTAATGCTTATAAAAATTATGTAGAAAAAAGAAAGAAACTGTTATTGTAAAAAGTTTATGGCAATAAAAAAACCTTGAATTTTCAAGGTTAATTCATATATGGCGGAGACAGAGGGATTTGAACCCTCGCACCAGTTGCCCGGTCTACACCCTTAGCAGGGGCGCCTCTTCAGCCTACTTGAGTATGTCTCCATATTTCGCCTGACTAGTTAATTATACAATAAACACTTACAAATAGTCAACTGTAAAATGAAATTAGGGAGAATTTTAAATCTCCCTATTATTATTTCTTAAGCGTCTTTTTGGACAAATCATAAATCCCACCTGCGGAAAACGCAGACATAACACATGTTATTATGGAAGCTACGATGTTATCTTCTATTCCAGCAAAGAAACAAAGAATTCCAGAAACAATACCCACGATTAGATTTTGAAGTGGTATGTTTTTTTTCGTACAAATATTTGTACTTTTACATATTGCTCCAAGAACTAAAGTAGTGAACATTACTATACTAGCAACGGAAAGTGTCATATAATCACCTCTTTCAAACTACCTTCTAACTTAATATATGAAAGTTCAAAAGATTTAATTATTATATATGAACCATAAAAAGAAAAAGAAAAGAATTAAACAAAAAACTGGACTAAAATCCAGTTTATTTACAAACTTGGTGGGGCGTTAGGGATTCGAACCCTAGACCCACTGATTAAGAGTCAGTTGCTCTACCAACTGAGCTAACGCCCCACGAATTGAATTACTAATCAAGTATAGCACAAAACTTAAAAAATGCAAACACTATTTTTCTAAAAAGTAGCAAAAAATAACAATATATATGCTAATAAAAGAAAAAACTACTCGGAAATACTAAGTAGTTTTATATCTTTATTAACACTTTGCTTAGCTTCTTATATACATAAATATATAAGTACACCAATACCTAATACTAATCTATACCACATAAATACCTTAAAGTCATTACTACGTAAATATTTAAGTAAAAACCTAATACATAAAATTCCTATTATAAAAGATATAACAATACCTACTAATAATATAGAAATATTACTAGCTATAATAGAAAAATCTACTTTTATAAGTTGTAAAACAACTGCGCCCATAACAACCGGAAGCGATAAGTAAAATGAAAATTTTGCGGCATCTTCTCTTTCCAAATGAAGTGCTCTTCCTGCTGCAATAGTAGTTCCACTTCTAGAAAATCCTGGAATAAGTGCAAATACCTGACTACATCCTATTATTAAGGCATCCTTAAGAGTCATATCCTTAATCTCTTTGTCACGAGGACATTTCTTATCTACAAGATATATTATTACTCCCATAACAATAAGTGCTATAGCAATTAAGTAATATTTTTCTCTTATTACATTGTCTATTACATCTTCAAATAGAACACCTGCTAATGCAGCTGGAACAGTGGCAGCAATTAAGTACCACATAATCTTACCATCTTTATCTTTAACTCCCTTAGTAAAGCCTTTTATAGCCATATTAAGGAAGTCCTTAAAGAAAAATACTATTATTGCTAATGCTGTTCCCAAATGAAGTGCAATATCAAACGTAAGACCTAAATCACCAGAAATAACATCTTTTCCAATACCAAACACTTCTCTAAAAATTATTAAATGCGCAGATGACGAAATTGGCAAAAATTCTGCTATACCTTGAATTATTGCCAAAATTATAACTGAAATCATAAAACACCTCTTTCTATGTTACTATGATTATATCACCTAATTATTTTATTTATTAAATAATTTTTTGATTTTACGTCTTATTCCGTAAACATTTGTATTATTTTTTTCTTTTTCATCAAGTTTAGCAAGTTTTTTAAGAGTTTTTTTAGCAAGCTTTCTATAGCTTTTATTATTGTATTCATCAGGTACATTTTCAAGACTAATTGGTGCAACATTCAATGAAACATCTATAACTTCTCTAACAAATGATTTAAACTCATCATTATTCTCAAAAGCTTCAGAAGATAAAAGATAGTTTGCAGTAACTAAAAACCAAGGATCATAGCAAAATTTCATAGATTCATGATCTTCATAATATTTGTTAACTGCTTTTCTAAGCATCTCTTCATCTTTTCCATTTTTAGAAGCTAAAGAAATAGAACGAAGATAATTTGTATATTCTTCTTTTGATACATCGGCTAAGTTAACATCTTCTAGCTTTTCAGCTGTTTCTCTAATATTTTTTATAATATTTTCGAATTTATCAAATGGTCTAAAATAAGTTACACCAAGATCATCTCCAAAAACATATTTTGCTTGTTCACTATCTTCTTCAGCCTTAGTATATCCTACGCTTTTCTCGCGTCTCATATTCTCTCTTATTTCATGATCAAGTTCTAAAGTTCTTCCCTTATCATATTCAGCATTACATCTTAGAAACTTGTCTATTTTATCATACTTTGAAAGTATAATAATTGGATATAAACGTCTGTTTACAAATATTCTAGAAAAAGTATCTAGAAATACCTCATACCCTTCTGGACTACTACCATATTTTTCTGTTAGTTCTTCAACACTTAAGTTATTGATATCATCTTTAATTATAAGATTCTCCAAAACCCTTTTAAGTTCCATTATTTTTTCCCTCTCTTTATATCATTATATATATCTATATAATCATTAACTAAAACAAATTTAATATTTTCTTTTATATTATCAGGAATATCTTTTAAATCCTTTTCATTTTCTTTAGGTATGTATATTTTGTTAATCATTGCGCGATATGCACCAATAACCTTCTCTTTTAAACCTCCAATAGGTAAAACTCTACCAGTTAGAGTAATTTCTCCAGTCATACTAATTCTTGATGATATAGGTCTATTAGTAAATAAACTAATTAACGCTGTAGTAAGTGCTACTCCTGCCGATGGTCCTTCCTTTTGAATTGCTCCTTCAGGAACGTGTATATGAATTGATTTATTTTCAAGCTTATCAAGGTTTACACCAAATTTATCACTATTAGCCTTAATATAGTCAAAAGCTATTTGAGCAGATTCTTGCATAACCTCACCAAGAGAGCCTGTAAGAATAAGTTCTTCTTTTCCTTTAAACATTGCTGTTTCTATAGGAAGTATATCCCCACCATAAATAGTATAAGCCATACCATTTACAATACCTATTCTCTCAGTATCTTTGTTATCATTGTAAAGATATTTTTTAATTCCTAAATATTTTTCGAGATCATCTGAATCAATAGAATATTTTTTCTTATCTTTGTCTACCACAATTCTTTTAACAATCTTTCTAAGTATTGTTGAAATTAGTCTATCTAGTTCTCTTACACCAGACTCTTTAGTATAATTTCTAATTAAAGTAAGTATCGCATCATCTGTAAAAGTAACTTCATGTGGTTTTAAACCATGCTCTTTAAGAGAATTTACTATTAAATAATTCTTAGCAATATCTAACTTTTCAAACTCTGTATAAGATGAAAGTTCTATTATCTCAAGTCTATCTTTTAATTCTTCTGGAATTTGTGATAAATAATTAGCTGTAGCTATAAACATAACATTACTTAAATCAAATTCCTCTTCTATATAGTGATCAACAAAATACTTGTTTTGTTCTTTATCCAAAACTTCAAGTAAACTTGATGCTGGATCACCTTTAATGTCTTTTGTCATCTTATCAATTTCATCGATAATAAATACAGGATTTGTAGTCCCTGCTTTCTTCATTCCTTGAATAATAAGACCTGGAGCAGATCCAATATAAGCTCTTCTATGGCCAATTATTTCTGCTTCATCATTTATTCCACCAACGGATATTTTTGTAACTTTTCTGTTTAAACTTTTTGCAATATTCTTAGCAAATGTTGTTTTACCAACACCAGGTGGTCCTACTAAACATATAATAGGGCTTCTTAAGTTATTAGTATTTTGCTTTACTGCCAAATATTCAATAACTCTATCCTTAACATTTTCAAGTCCGTAGTGAGTGCTGTCAAGTATCTCTCTTACCTTCTTCAAATCTTTTCTATCTTCTGTATAGTTATTCCATGGCAAGTTTAAAAGCCAATCTATATAAGTTCTAATCATTCCTGTTTCTGGTGAAGAATAATTAGACATAGAATACTTATTAAGTTCTACTAAAAGTTTATCTTTTACTTTCTTTGGAGCATCAAGAGCATTTATCTTATCTTTTAAGATCTCTGTTTCATTTTGTTCTTCTTCTCCAAGTTCTTCTCTTATTGCTTTGATTTTTTCTTTTAACACAAATTCTTTTTGTGATTGTTCAAGTCCCATTGCAACGCTTGCTTCTATTTTTTGCTCTAATCTTAATATTTCTATATCTTTGTTTATATCATCTAAGATCATTTTTACTCTTGATGTAGAAGAAGCTTCTTTTAAATATTCTAACTTTCTATCTAAAGTTATAGGTAAGTAAAGTACTACTACATCAGTAAGTTTATCAATGTTACTAATTCCAGCTGTTTGTGAAAGTATTGTATTTGACATATAAGGAACTTCTCTTACATATACATCTATATGTTTATTAAGTGCTCTTACATAAGCCATTTCTTCTTTCACAGAAAGTTCTTCTTCTGAAACAGTACTATATAAAGCCTCATAAATACCATCATCTTTAGAGTAAGCATATACTTTAGCACGCTTTTCTCCTAACAAGATAATTCTTGTTTTTCCATTTGGCATATCAAGTTTCATTTTAACTTTCCCAACTATTCCAAAGTTAGGGAGCTCTTCTATTTCAGGATCAGTTTCTAAGCTATCCTTAGGATTTACTATTAAAATACTACTTTCATAACAAGACTCAGATAAAGAAAGAAGCTTCTTGTCTTCTTCCTTGTCAAATTCTATTCTTATCTCGTTATAAGGAAATAATACCATATTCTTTAAAAGTAACACTGGCAAGTTGCTCTTCATTCTGGGGTACACCTCCTTAAAATTATGCTTTCTATTATAACTTTTACAGAAACAAAAAGCAACAAAAAAGACAACATTTTACATTGCCTTTTTATGCCTTTTATCCACTGTAAAATTCTAAATTATATTTATTTTATTTTAATTCCAAGTTCATCTAGTTGCTTTTCTGTAACTCTTCCAGGTGCCTCAGTCATCAAACAAGAAGCACTAGCAGTCTTAGGGAATGCTACAACATCTCTTATATTATCAGTATCTGCAAGTATCATAATAAGTCTTTCAAGACCAATACCAACTCCGCAGTGAGGAGGAGCACCATATTTAAATGCATCTAAGAAGAAACCAAATTTTTCTCTTGCTTCACTAGGTGTCATATCAATTGCTTCAAATACTTTTTCTTGAGTTTCACTATCATGTATTCTAACAGAACCACTTAAAAGTTCATAACCATTAAGAACCAAGTCATAAGCTCTAGAATAACAGTTAGCTTTATCAGTTAAAAGTTTATCCATATCTTGTTTTCTAGGTGAAGTAAATGGATGATGTGCTGCAACATATCTATTTTCTTCTTTAGAGTATTCAAACATTGGAAATTCAGTAACCCACAAGAAATTATATAAATCTCTATTTATAAGGTTAAAATCATTTCCTAAACGAACTCTAAGAGCACCTAGGGCTGTCTTAACAACTTCTTTTTCATCTGCTATGATAAATACCATATCATTGTCAGTTAAGTTTAGTTTCTTAATTATTTCTTCTTTGTTTTCATCTGTTAATACTTTAACAATTGAACCTGTAAGTTCATTATCATTATATTTCAAGTATGATAGTGCTTTTGCCTTATATACTTTAACAAGTTCTGTATATTTATCTACATTTTTTCTAGAAACATTGCTAGCTTCATTTTTAAGTACGATAGCATTTATTATTCCACCGTCTTTTATTATGTTGCTAAATATTTCAAATGTTGTTTCTTTGAAAATATCTGTTATATTTTGTATTTCCATTCCAAATCTTGTATCTGGTTTATCACTACCAAATCTATCCATGCATTCGTTATACGTAAGTCTTACAAAATCATTAAGTTCAACATTTTTAACTTCCTTAAAGATTTTCTTCATTAAGTTTTCAACAGTATTCCAGATATCTTCTTCCTCTGCAAAACTCATTTCAATATCTATTTGAGTAAATTCAGGCTGTCTATCTGCACGAAGGTCTTCATCTCTAAAGCATCTTGCAATTTGGAAATATTTCTCCATTCCGCCAATCATCAAAAGTTGTTTATATATTTGTGGTGATTGTGGTAATGCATAAAATCTTCCGTTAGATACTCTAGATGGTACTAGATAGTCTCTTGCTCCTTCTGGCGTTGGTACACATAAGATAGGAGTTTCAACTTCTACAAAACCTAAATCAGATAAGAAGTTTCTTGCTATCATAGTAACTTTATGTCTAAGCATTAAGTTATTTTTAATATTTTCTCTTCTTATATCTAGATATCTATATTTAAGTCTAGTATCTTCTAAAGCAGTAGTATCTTTTCCTATTTCAAAAGGAACGTCAATACTAGGGTTAATAAGTGCTAAGTCTTTAACTATAACCTCTATTTCTCCAGTAGGAATATTTAAGTTCTTGCTTTCTCTTTCAGATATAACTCCTACAGCTTTAATTACTGATTCTATCTTTAATGATGATGCTAAGTCATAAAACTTATCTTCTGGTCTTACTACTAATTGAATTATTCCAGATCTATCTCTTAAATCTATAAAAATAAGTCCTCCAAGATTTCTTTTTCTTTGCACCCATCCGTATAGTTCTACTTCTTCATTCAAGTTTTTTAAAGTAAAACTTCCGTTGTTATATTTCTTCATCTATATCCTCTCCTTCTTCATGATGATGTCCGCATGTACAAGTATCATGTTTGCAAGCACAACTGTCACCATCGCAGTCACATTCATCATGCTCACATTCGCACTCATCGTGTTCAAATTCTTCTAAATCATCGCCTAGTGCTTCATCTAAATAATATATTAAATAATCAATACTTACTAGATCTTCCTTCTTAGTCTTATTATTTTTTATTTTAACTTCGTCATTTTTTAAATCTTCGTCATTTAAAATAATTAAGTACTTACTATTAAGTCTGTCAGCTTGTTTAAATTGGGCTTTCATACTTCTGTTTCCATAATCAGTATCTACTCTGAAGCCATTACCTCTTAAGTATTGAACTAGTGATGAAGCATATTTTTTCTCTGTATCAGATACATACATAACATATACTTCCAAATCTTCTTTTATTGGAAGTTTTACATCTTCAAGTGTCAATGCTTGTACAATTCTACCTATTCCACAAGCAAATCCTATACAAGATGTAACAGGTCCTCCTAACAAGTTTACAAGACCATTATATCTTCCACCACCTGCTAATACATTATTAGAACCAAAGCCTTCAACACTTGCTTCTATTTCGAATACTGTGTGGTTGTAATAATCAAGCCCTCTTACAAGGTTAGAATCTACTTCATAATCTATGCCAAGTTCATCTAGATATGATTTAACTTTCTCAAATCTTTCTTTGCTTTCTTCATTTAAATAATCTAATGTTTTTGGAGCATTTTTAAGTATTTCGTTATCTTTATCTACTTTACAATCAAGTATTCTAAGTGGATTTTTCATAAGACGATCTTGGCAGTCTTCGCAAAGCTCAGTTATATGTGGTTTAAAGTATTCAATTAAAGCTTCTCTGTAATTATCACGAGATTCTTTATCACCAAGTGAATTTATCTTAACTTTAACACCTTTTAATCCAAGTGTTGCAAGAAGTACTACCGGAATAGAAATAACTTCTGCGTCTACCATTGGATCATCGCTTCCTAAGACTTCTACTCCAAATTGAGTAAATTCCCTATCTCTTCCAGACTGTGGTCTTTCATAACGATACATTGTTCCGTTGTAATATAATTTTACAGGTCCTGGTTCTCCATAGAGTTTATTTTCTACATAACTTCTAACAACTCCTGCTGTTCCCTCAGGGCGAAGAGTCATTTTTCTATCTCCTCTATCTGTAAAATCATATGTTTCTTTTGTTACAACATCTGTTGTTTCTCCCATTCCTCTATGGAAAAGTTCACTTGATTCAAAAATTGGTGTTCTTATATAATCATAGTTATATTTTTCCATTATGCTTTCTATTAGTTTGTTTACATATTGCCATTTTTTAGCTTCTTTTCCATAAATATCATGGCAACCCTTTGGTTTTGTTATCATAAAAAATCCTCCCATAAAATAATAAAAAGGTGGCAATTATAAGGACGACTTTAAAGCCGTGGTGCCACCTTAATTCCATAATTAGTAATTATGCTTAACGTTCTTAATGCGAACTACACATCTTCCTTTAAAGCACAAAGTGTCTTTCACAAAATCATTAGTAAGTATTCTCACCAAACATACTCTCTCTTCAACTATGAAATTTGTTACTCTTCTTTGTAAGAAGTTAATTATATTATACAATAATGTTTATTTTTTGCAAGTAGTGATTTCATTTATTAAGCTTATTTTTCACAAAAATAGTTTAAGCATTATCTTTAAATACTTTCAAAGGCTTAATTTTAGTATTATCTTTATCATAAACTTCATATATAGCAAGTACATTGTCAGATTCATTTTTAAAGACTACTAAATCTCGATCATATCTATTTTCAAGTATTCTGCCATTAAGTATCATATTTTCTAAGTAAGCATCAGCAGTTACAACAAAGTAATTTTCAAAAACCTTTAACATTGGCATCATTTTGTAATTTCCTTTTTCAATATCTTCAAGTGTATTGCTATCTTCAATACTAAAAGAGCCTTGTTTAACTCTTTCAAGTTCTTCCATCGAGCAAGGTATACCAAGTTTATCACCAATATCTCTTATTAAGCTTCTAATATAAGTACCTTTACTAACTTTAACCTTGAAAGAAAAAGAAAGAGAATCAAAAGATAAAAGAGAAATATCAAAAATAGTAACTTCTCTTTTAGGAAGATTAACTTCTTCTTTTTCTCTTGCATATTTATAAAGTCTTTTCCCGTTCACTCTAACAGAGGAATAAAGAGGAACTTCCTGCATATATGTTCCTTTAAAAGAAAGAAGTATAGACTCTAGTGCACGTTTATCAAGTGAAAAATCATGCTTTTCTTCTAGAACATTACCTGTAACATCCAAGGTATCAGTTTTAATACCAAGCTTAACTTTAGCAATATATTCTTTGGTACTATTTTCTAAAAATTCCAATGTTTTAAGTCCCATATTGATAGCTACTACTAAAACTCCAGTAGCAAGCGGATCAAGAGTCCCAGCATGTCCTACTTTTCTCGTATTTAAAATCTTGCAAATTTTATTTACAACATCTCTACTCGTATATTCTTTTGGTTTATTAACTACTATAATTCCATCTTTCACTAAAACTCACCAACATCATAATAACACAACAATTTGACAAAATCATCAAAATATGCTATAATTACGAAGCATTTTATAAAAAGGGGGATTTTATAAATGAAGCAAAGTTATTTAGTCGGCAGAAGGGTTGATGCACTCTTAAGAAATTATTTTAAATATATGGAAACTGTATATGGCAAAGACGTTGCAATAGCAACAGCCATAGAAAAAGACAATATTAAAGATTCACTATCACAATATAGTGACAGTTTTGCAAGCTATAAAGATAGTGATCTTTATGTGTCTATGTTTAAAGTAGTAATGACTTCAAAAGAAGTAAACGATTCTCTTGAATATGCTAGAAGAAAAATTGAGTCTGGAGAAATTGATGATGTTATCATGGATATGGAATCATCTCTTTATTTTAGAAAAGACATTGTAGAAAATATATTATTAAATGCACATAAATCTCCAAGAGAATTATATTCTAGTTCAAGAAAAGATAAAAGTGATATAAATAGTTACACAAATAGAAACATTGAACAAGGTTTCGCTTGTTTAATAGATTTTAGTAAGCAAAAGAAAGAAGAAGCTAAAGCTCAAAAATTTACAAAAACCAAAATGGTTGCAGGATAAAAAATAAAGTCAAATAACTTGGCTTTATTTTTTTTGGCATTTTGGGCAGAAATATGTACCTCTTCCCCCTACTCTAATTTTTTCTATTATACTACCACAAATTCTACATTTTTCATGTTCTCTTTGATGAACATTTAAATCGTTTTGGAAAAGCCCTGTTACACCTTCTTCAGAAGTATAGCTTCTAATAGTAGTGCCACCTTCACTAACTGCTTTATCTAAAACTTTGACAGTATTTTCTATGATATCTGATAAATTTTTGTCTGTTAAATCTAAAGCTTTAGTAAGTGGATTTATTCTAGATAAAAATAATATTTCATCTGCATAAATATTTCCTATACCTGCAATTATACTTTGATCAAGAAGTGCCGTTTTAATAGGCATTTTTTTATTTTCAAACTTTTCTTTTAAATATGCTGGAGTTAAATTTTTATCCCATGGCTCTAATCCTAGTTCTGTGTAAGGTTTCATTGTAAAGATTTTATCCTTAGGAATTAACATTATCTTGGCAAATTTTCTAACATCTGCAAATCTAAGTTCTGTATCATCATCAAGAGTAAAGATAACGTGTTCATGTTTATTTATTTCATCATCTTTAGTTCTAAAGAAGAATTTTCCTTCCATTCTAAGATGAAAAAGAAGATACGATTCATCAAGTGTTAATACAATCCATTTACCACGTGTAGTAATGTCATGAATTTCCTGGCCACTTACTCCTTTTTTTAATTCTTCTACTGTAGGATACTCTATCATGGTTGGATAAAATACTTTAACACTTTTAATTTTTCTATCTAAAAGTTTATTTTTTAATTTTTTTGCAACTGTTATTACTTCTGGTTTTTCTGGCATTTATATCACTTCTTTCATTACTATATAATAGTTAAATTCTTTCAAAAAATCAACACCTGCAATAAGTTACTACTTCAACACCTGAACTTTTTTTACTTTACCAAATCTAGTGCAGATAGTAGTAAATTTTTCTCTTTTTTTCTTCAATATCTTATCAGTTTCACAAGCAACGTTTTCAAATTTAGCATTCATAAAATGCACGAATACATATTCAGCACTATTTATATCATTTCTATATTTATAACAGAATTCTCTGATTGGGGCACATATACTAAATACCCATATAGGAGATGCAATTATGACTTTTTTATATTTCTTTAAATCAACTGGGATTTCTTCTATTTCCATATTCCATTTATGCATTCCAAATCTTCCACACCACCAAAATCCAGTTGTATTCTCTGTTTTTTCTTTTGCTTTCAACTCAACAATTTCTGCGCCACATTTGTCAGCTTCTTCGTAAGCTATCTTTCTTGTATATCCCATTCTTGAAAAGTAAACAACAAGTACATCTTCATTTACACCAATATTCTTATATTCCTTAGGGTTAAATTTGAAGTTTTCTTGTTCATAAAATACATATGTCATATACCCAGTCATTAACTGTATTACACCAAAAACAAAATAACTAATAGAAAGCGCATTCATAGGGAAAATAATAAACTGAATAGTAATCCAAAGCATCAAAGTAAAGCCAAACACACTTCCTAAAATAATTCCAAGCTTCTTATTTTTAATAAGAAGATATGCTGCTATAAAATTGGTTATCCCATTAACAATTAAAAGTGAAATACCTGAAAATATATAATTTTGAAACAAAACATAACTAAAAGGTAATACCTTAAAATAAGAAAGTAATTGATCCATTGCCATAAGCTTTCCAGTAGGATCCAAGAACATTCCTACACTTCCAATAAGTGCACCAATTCCTATAAACAAACACCAAAAAATCAAAACATTTCTAGTTTTTTTATATCTATTCATCATAACCTCTTAACTTTCTTTTTAACATTTATATATTCATCTTTTAACTCTGGGTACAACTCAAAGAATATGTTTACATCAAATCCATTTTCTTGCCATTTAATAACTTTTGGTATTAAATCACCATTATCAAGAGGAATTTTACTAGGCCTTTGAGGATATAAGTATAGTTTAATTTCATTATTATAGCTAAGTCTAACTAGCTCATCATAGACATTATCTACATACTCACAAGATACAACTTTTTCTACCTTTTCACTAACCACTTCCCCAGACCAATTAGTAAGTCCTGTCTTGAAATTTGTTGCATTCAGTTCATAAATATAACCAGAGCAATTAAATATTTCTTTAAACATACCAGCTTTTCTTTCTACAAGTTCTACCGGATAATTAGTTCCATCTCCTGACAAAGAGTAATATAAATCATTTCCCTTTTTAGATAGAAATATTGTTGCAATAGCTTTTGATGGCGTTGCATACACCCACTTTTTCATATGAGTACTTATACCTGGTTTTATAATAGTTAAATCTGCAGTCATACTGCCATGATATACATATTTCATTACTACTCTCCATCTCATAACGCAAAAAAGAAAAAGAAAAACTAAATTTCTTTAACTATCAATTTCTTCAAAACGATATTTCTGCTCTACATTAGGATATTTTTCTTTATCTACAGGTGATAAAAACATCTCAAGTGGTCTTGCATAAATACAACTTTTATGATTAGAATTACCAGAATCCATACAACGATAAATCACAAGATCTTCTCCAGTTTCACTATGTTTTGCCACTGTAATAACAAAAGCCTTTGATCCTTTAAAGTGCTTCCACATCGTGAAAGGTTTTACTTCTCTTTTTACCATAACATTCTCCTATATTAAAATTTTATTTATTAAATTCTGTGTAATAGATTATATCTTTTCCTTTTTCTTTTGCAAATTCTATCTCTTTTTTTGTACTTTCACCAACATAACCATTTACATTAACAACAAAAATAGAGTCTGCTAATTCTATTCTTTTCAAATGTGCTTTTTTCATATTATCAATATCAATATCAATTAATTTTAACTCTTTATTATATGGATAAACAGGAGTAAGAACACACACTCCTGTTTTATTAAGCTTTTCTGCCACTTCCATTATTTCATTTTGAAATTTCAAGCTTCCACAAACAGTAATCACTTTCATAAAAACTCCTACTTAGCATCATACCAGTCAGTTCCTTTATTTATATCTACTACTAAAGGAACATCCAATTTATAAGTATTTTCCATTATATTTTTAACAATTTCTGTAACTTCTTCCTCTTCGCTTTTCAAAACATCAAACACAAGTTCATCGTGAACCTGAATAATCATTTTACTCTTAAGATTACGTTTATTAAATTCATCATAAATTTCTATCATAGCTTTCTTCAAAATATCTGCACTTGATCCTTGAATTGGAGTATTAAGAGCCATTCTTTCTCCACTAGATCTAATCATATAGTTCTTGTTATTAAGTTCATCAATAGTACGTTTTCTATTCATTATAGTCTTAACATATCCTTTTTCATGTGCATCTTTAATAACTTCTTCCATGTACTCACTTATTCTAGGATAAGTTTTCAAGTATTCTTCAATAAACTTTTTAGCCTTATTTACATCAATATTTAAGTCTTCACTAAGTCCAAAACTACTAATTCCGTAAAGTATTCCAAAGTTAACAGCCTTTGCTTGTCTTCTCATACTAGAAGTAACTTCTTCTATTGGAACATTAAATATATCACTAGCAGTCTTAGCATGTATATCTTTATTTTCGTTAAAAGCCTCTATCAAATTTAAAGCCTTAGAGATATGTGCAAAAACTCTAAGTTCAATCTGTGAATAATCACTTGATAATATAATTGAATCTTTTGACGGTAAGAAGGCTTTCCTAATTAGTTTTCCATATTCAAGTCTTACTGGAATATTTTGAAGATTAGGACTTGATGATGAAAGTCTTCCTGTTCTAGTTAATGTTTGATTAAATATCGTATGAATTTTTCCATCAGAATGAACTTCTGCAATTAACCCAATAACATAATTATTATAAAGCTTAGCAAGCATTCTATATTCCTCTATCTTCCCTATAATTGGATTAAAATCAATTATTTTATCCAAAATATCTTTACTAGTTGAATAACTATTATCTTTAACTTTCTTAGGATAAGGTATCTCCATTTTAACAAATAAAACATCTGCAAGTTGTTTAGGAGAAAGTATATTAAACTCACATCCTGCTAAATTATATATTTCACTCGAAACAGAGTTCATTTTCTCTTTCAAATCTTCGCCCATTTTGTTCAAGTAATCAACATCAACATTTACTCCTGTTATCTCCATATCTGCTAAAACTGTAACAAGAGGCATTTCTATTTTGCTAAATAAATACATAGCATCTTCTTTTTCTAATCTTTCAATATTATCATATCTTGTATTATATATAAATTTAGCTTTCATAACAGCATTCTTTGCAACAACATCAAGACTTGGACAAGTAAGCTTTGCTTCAGACTTAAATTCTTCTTCATAAAGTTCAACATTATACGATGCACTTCTCATAACATAACCAATATCATCTTTAACATTATAATTAAGAAGGTACCCTGCTATCATTGCATCGTAATTACAATTATTTATAAGAAGATTGCGTTTTTTAAGTGCTACTATGTGTTTTTTCAAATCATATGTATATTTCTCGTTGTTATTTTCAAGTACAATTTCAGGATTATTTAAAGCGACTTCAAAAGGTATATAATAAGAGTTTTTTCCATCATACACACCAAAACCTAAAGGTTTACTTTTATGATAATTGTATCCAAGAAGTTCTAAGTAAATCGCATAATCTCCATCTACTTTAAAATCCTCTACATTTTCAATTATCTTATAATCATTTTTCTCTTCTTCCAAAACGTTATCCCTTATATCATCTTTCTTTATATCAAGTTTTTTTATAAGAGAATAAAACTCTAAGTCTTCAAGTATCTCAATATATTTAAGAGGATCATATCCTTTATATCTTATCTTCTCAAAGTCTGTATCAATAGGAACTTCTTTATATATTGTTGCTATATCATAACTCATAAAAGCATTGTCTTTATCTTGCTCTAACTTTTCTTTTACTTTTCCTTTGACACTGTCAATGTTATTATAAAGATTCTCTAAAGTACCATATTCTTTTAATAATGAAATAGCAGTCTTTTCTCCAATTCCCTTAACACCAGGTATGTTATCAGAAGCATCTCCCATAAGAGCTTTTAAGTCTACCATTCTCTTTGGTTCAATCCCATATGTATTGATAAATTCTTCACGAGTCATTCTTATACTTCCAGAAGTTTTTAAAAGTTTTACTTCTACTTCATCTGTTATAAGCTGTAACAAATCTTTATCACTGCTTATAATAACAGCATCAAAATCCTTATTGTTATTACATTTTTCTGCAAATGTACCGATTATGTCATCAGCTTCATAATTATCAATTTCATAATAATTGATTCCCATAGCTTTAACTAACTCCTTTGCCACAGGAAACTGCATTTTAAGTTCATCAGGAGTAGCCATTCTTCCCCCTTTATAATCAGTATACTTTTCATGCCTAAAAGTCTTACCCTTATCGAAGGCTACCATTATATAAGTTGGATTTTCTTCATTTATTATTTTGTTAAGCATATTAACAAGGCCATACAAACCATTTGTAGGAAATCCCTTAGAATTTTTCATTGTATTACCACTATATGCAGTAGCATAATAACTTCTAAAAAGAATATTGTTGCCGTCTATTAAAATTACCTTTTCCATTAAAATCACCAAAAATATTATAACAAAATAAAAAGAACTAATAAACAGTTCTTTCATAAAAATCAAAATTTATAAACCTATTAAAAGTTAAAATTTACAACGTGTAAATTTTATCTTGATTTACCCTGCTCTTTGTTTCTCTGTTCTAAAAGAGAGTTCTCTAAAACATCAAGTCTAAGTTTAAGTTCATCTTCAAGTATTTCTAACTTTTTAAGCATAAGTTCATACTTTTCGTCATTTATATATTTTTTATATTTGTTAATAAGTTCCATTCTAAGTTTATTAAGTTTATCAAGGGCAATACGATATCCTTCCCCAGTATCATCGTCCATATCACACACTGCAGCCATAAGGCTTATAAGTTTATCAAACTTGGCATTAAGTTTTAATGTAGCTATTTTATCTGTAAAAGATGGGTTAATAATAATCATTCTATTAACATCTATTGCATCTTCAAAGTGTACATCATCCTTAGCTTTTAAATTATATCCGTCAATGTTATCGTAATCGAAATATTTGATCTCTTTTGAATCCTTTGTCTTAACTACCAAAAACTTACTATTTACTGGCATATAAATTCACCTACTTTTCTAATAAATCAGGACGAACTCTTTTAGTCTTCTCAAGACTTTCTTTTCTTCTATATTCCTCTATTTCTTTATGGTTTCCATTTAAAAGTACATCTGGCACTTTCATACCCATAAATTCTCTAGGTTTCGTATAAGTTGGATAATCAAGTAGATTAGTGCTTGGATTAAATGAATCGTTTATATGTGACTCTTTATCTATTACCCCATCTAAAAGTCTTGTAACTGTATCTACAATTATCATACTAGGAATTTCTCCTCCTGTCAAAACATAATCGCCAATACTTATTTCAAAATCTACAAAACTTCTTATTCTGTCATCAAAACCCTCGTAATGCCCACATATAAGGATAAGATGCTTATAGCTAGAAAGTTCATAAGCTTTCTTTTGGTTATAACAAGCGCCATCTGGTGTAAGCAATATAACTTTTGTATCTTCCGTTTTAAGATTCATTACAGCATCATATATAGGTTGTACAGTAAGTACCATGCCACTTCCTCCGCCATAAGGAGTATCATCTACTTTATGATGTGGATCTTTCGAATAATCACGGAAATTTATAACATTTATAAAAACTTGCTTTCTATCTATCGCTCTTTTAATAATAGAAGATGATAAAAATCCATCAAACATTTCTGGAAAAAGTGTAAGTATATCTATTCTCAAATTAAATCATCCCCTCTATTAAATCAAGTTCAATAAGACCACTTGCTAAATCTATCTTTTTAATAAAGTCTTTATGGTACGGAATGAGCGTCTTCTTACCATTTATAAGTGCTTCTATTACTTTATTATTAGAACCAGTATTCTTAATAGCAAGAACAGTACCAACTTCTTTATTACCAAAAATTACATTTAAGTTAATTAAATCACTATCAAGATACTCACCATCTTTAAAATCTAAATCATTTTTCTTAACGTATACATTTTTATTCATATATTTCAAAACTTGGTTAATATTATTATAACCTTTCATAGTAATCATATCAAATATTTTATGATGTCTATAAGTGTTAACAATTTCCTCTATATGTTCTTCTCCAATATAAATTCTTCTGTTCTCTAAAAATACTTTATCTTTATATTCGAAATTGCTAAGTATTCTAATTTCTCCTTTAATACCGTGTGTATTTACTATTTTACCAATATAAATATACTCATCTGTCATATCATATCTCCCTTTATACTCTATCGCTTTTATATATTTTTATTTTAATTTTACCTTTTTTACTAGGTTTATTTTTCTTTCCTATAGCTTCTTTAATTTCATCATTTATACATTCATATTCATCTTCCATCAAAGTAAAATAATTATCGTAATTTTTTAAGAAATTTTCTAAAGAATAGTCTAAATTAGTAGAAAAAGTATCAAAAAGTATTCTATCACAAAGTGTAGTAATATCTTTTCCATCTATTTTTTCCCCAAAAGTTTTTAGTTTACTACATGCCGCTTTTACAAAAGTATCATGAGGAAGCATATTAGATAATTCATCGCAAACTCTTTCAAGATCTAAAGAAGTAACTTCTTCTTTCAAAGATGGTATGAAAACTGTATTAACTGCTTCACTTAAATCATCCATATTCTCAGTATTTCTAAAGTATTCGACAGAAATTCCCCCATCAACTTTGTATGCAAAAAGTGTATGTTTATCAGCTTCATTACCACCATCAAAAAGAAACACAGGGGTAATATCTTGAGAAGAGAACATTTCATCATATAGATCACTTGTAAATCTTACTGGTTTAATTTTCTCGTAAGTATCTTTTGATATTGTTTTTGTAAAACACATACCAGAAAAGTACCCTCTAGCATAAGGTGAACAAGAAAGAACATAGGTAAAACCATCATCAGTTAAATGTATAGATTCAGCATTTTTCTTCAAAGATGTATCTATTCTCTTACCAGGATTAGCTACCGTCTCTATTAAAGTATCTTTATCACTATTTTCAACTTCTGTGATACTCTTTTCTAATAATGAATATTTATCTTCAAAGTTTCTGTCCCTATCATCTTCTTTAACATATAAATATCCAATATGTCCTCTTCTTCTCACTGTACCATCTTGATTACCATCTCTTTTAACTGTATAAATAAGCTGATAACATCCATCATTTATAACTGCGCTTATCATTGATAATTTTTTTCTCTCATTATAGACTTTTTGTATTCGCAAATCATCTTTCTTTTCTTCTACGGTAATAGATCCTGATTTATTGCAAATAGATTTATATTTAATATTTTGCTTTTTATCAGTAACTAACATTTTTGCTTTTAAAAAATCAAATTCTATGTCATAATCAGGTAATCTATCCATATCAATATCAACGTGAAAACTTGATAAAAGGAAAGTCAAATATTTCTTATCTCTTGTTCGTAAATAATCGTTATAAGCCATCATAATGTTTTTTTTAAACATGCTGTAATTATCCATCATCAAAACCTCCCTATTATCATTATTTGTCTAATTCATAAAGTATAATACTAGTAGCAACACCAACATTTAAACTTTCTATATCAGGGTTCATACTAATATATATGTATTCATCACACATATCAAGAATTTCTTCTGATACACCATTTCCTTCATTACCCATAACAAGAGCATATTTTTTTCTATCTTTTTCACGAAGTGTACTAACATCAATGCCATAATCTACTCTAGTACCATAAATAGGTATTTCTCTTTCTTTAAGCATTGATATAATTTCTTTTAAGCTTTTAATTATTATATTTGTATGAAATATCATTCCCTGTGTAGATCTAAGTACCTTTGGATTATAAATATCTACGGTATCAGGGCTTAAACATATCGTATCAACATTAAATGCCACTGCACTTCTAATTATGGTACCCAAATTTCCTGGGTCTTGAATTCCATCAAGAAGTAGTATTTTCTCTCCTAACACTACATTATCATTTGCCATCTTACAAAGTGCTAAAACATCAGGAGGAGACACTGCATCCGATATTTTTTTTATTATTTCTTCTGTAACATAAACATAAGGAACATCAAGAGGAAGAGATATATCTTCTTTTAAAATAAGCTCTACTACCATTCCTTTTTTATAAGCTTCTAAGACAGAATGCATTCCTTCTACTATAAAAGTATTTGTCTTTTTTCTATTTTTTCTATCTTTAAGTTTTATATATCCTTTTATTCTATCATTATCTAAACTAGTAATTACCATTTAGTCCTCCTTCATATACTTTCTAATTTCCTTATATTCTTTACAATTTTCCTCCACTACACTCCAAAACAATGCTGAATGGTTTGGATATACAAGATGTGACAGCTCATGCATTATTACATAGTCAAGGCAAAACAAAGGTTTCTTCATAAGTTCTAAATTTAAAGTAACTCTATGATCCTTAGTATTGCAAACACCCCATCTTGTAGTCATTTTTCTAACTGTAAGAGTTGGATGTGGTATATTACGAGAAAAGCTATTATAAGCAAGTTCAAGTCTTTCCGAAAAAAGACGCAATGCTTCTTTCTTGTACCATTTATCCACCTCTTCAGGAGTTATGTATTTATTAACAAAAACTTTTTCATTTCCCAAAGCGATACCTTCATTACTAGTTCTAATAACATCGTACTTTTTACCAAGAAAATAAAATTCTTCTTTCTTTTTAACCCTATTTTTCATCTTTTCTATCATTTTAACGATTGAATCACTATTTTTCATTATAAACTTTTCTATTTCTTTATCACTTACAAATTTATTAGTAGTAACATATATTTTAAGATCTTCTTTCACTCTTAAATAAGTATTTCTATTCCCTAGCTTTTTTGTTATGTCTACATCATATATTTCATCGTTAATTTTAAGTCTCATAAATACCACCAACTAGAAATAGTATATCATATTTTGTATATTTTGTTAAAGTGCTGGAAATACTATTTTTATAGGAGATGATTATCATAAATACTAGTATTAGAGGTTATATAATAAATAATTTTAAAAATGATAAAAAAGATGTTTTAAGGAAAGCAATTGAAGGAAGTATAAAAGAGCAAGATGAAGAAACTCTTCCAGGAATGGGTGTCTTCTTAGAAATCATTTGGAGTGATTCAAGTGAAGAACAAAAGGAAGAAATGTTAGACATTATCATGAATAGATTAAAAAATGAAAAACAATAGCGAATACTATTGTTTTATTTATCTATATCACTAAGTCTTACACTTACAAGTTTTGATACTCCAGACTCTTGCATTGTTATTCCATAAAGTGTATCAGCATATTCCATTGTCTTCTTTTTATGTGTAATTATCAAGAATTGTGTTCTATCTTTGTAATGATCCAAATAATGACCAAAGTTATCAACGTTTGCTTCATCAAGTGCAGCTTCAACTTCATCAAAGATACAGAATGGAACATTTTTAATATTAAGTATTGCAAATATAAGGCTAATTGCAGTAAGCGTCATCTCTCCACCAGAAAGAAGTGTAATACTCTTAAGTGTCTTTCCAGGAGGAGAAGCCATAATATCTATTCCTGTTTCTAAAACATTTTCTCTGTCAGTAAGTTTTAAATCAGCAGAACCACCATTAAATAGTTCTTTAAATACTTTTCTAAACTCTTCTCTTACTTTTTCAAAAGTATCCAAGAATTCTCTTTTCATAACAGAATCCATTTCATTAATTATTTCAAATAACGTATCTTTAGCATTCATTAAATCATTTTTCTCACTATTAAGGAAATTATATCTTTCACTAACAGTTTTATATTCTTCTATTGATTCAATGTTTACCATACCAATATTTTTAATAATATTACGATACTTATTAACCATACTTCTAGCAGTATCAATATCTGTATCTAAAGTATAATTTTCTCTTGCTTTTTCGTATGTTAACGAATAATCCTCGCTAAGTATCCTTAAATTATTATCAAGTTTAATATCAAGCTTACTATCGAGTATTTCAAGTTCTTTAAGAGACTTTTCAAATTTAGATATGCTAGTATTACTAACTCTAACAATGGCATCTTTCTCCTCTATCAAAGAAGAAAGTTTGTCTTTTTCTTTTTCAGAATAGTTAATTTCTTTTACAAGATTTTCTTTTTCTAAAGAGACTTCGTAATATTCTTTCATAATTTTTTCTTCTTCTTGAGAGAAAGAAGAATCTACTAAATTTTCAAGAGAATATAACTCTTTTTCTATATCACTTTTTCTATTATTAAGTTCAAGCATTAACTTTTCTTTGGCTTTTATCTGCTCTTCGTATTGAATAAGTCCAGACTTTTCTACATATAACTTAGAAGATATATCTTTAATAAGTTTATCAAGTTCTATTGTATTTTTATCTTCTTCTTTAAATGCTTCTTCCAGTTCAATTTTTCTTCTTTTTAACGTTTCAAGTTCATTTTTTAGTGAAACAATACTTTTAGACGTAGATACGCTTCCACCTGACATTGATCCCCCAACATTTATAACATCGCCTTCAAGTGTAACTACTTTATATCTTCGATAAATATCAAAGCTAATTCTGTTAGCAGTATCAATATCCTTCGCTACAATAACATTTCCAAGTTGATTAGAGACTATATTGTAATATGTTTTATCAAATGTAACAAGATCGGAAAAGATTCCAATAAATCCATCATGTTTTTTAATTTTTTCTAATGATTCATTGTCTACTCCTTTAGGTTTAATAACGTTTAAAGGGAAAAAAGTAGCTCTTCCTAAATTGTTATCTTTCAAATAACTAATAGCAACCTTTGCTACTTCTTCATTATCAACGATAATAAAGTTTTTAACGGATGCGATGGAAACTTCCAATGCTTTTACATATTTATCATCACACTCTATAACATTTGAAACTACTCCATGCATCCCTTTTATTCTAGGATTACCAAGAACAGCTTTAACAGAAGAAGGTGCTCCGCCAGATGATTCTATATAACTTACTAATGATTCTATCTTATGAGATGTATCATAAAGTTCACGCTTCTTATTATCAGACTCTGTAACACTACTATTTTTCTTATTATTTAAGTTTGTTAGTTCAAGTTCATACCTTGTTGCATCTGCTTTAGTGTTGCCAAGTGAATCATTAAGCATTTCTACATCTTTTTCCATAAGCTTTATAGCATTTTCAGTTTGGTATAAATCTTCTTTAAGATTTGCAATATTGTTATGAACTTTACTATCAGAAGCATCATACTTACTTCTTTCTTTTAAAAGTTCTTTCTGACTATTAAGTTTTTCCTCACGAGTTGTAAGTTCTAACAACTTTTTATTATCATTTCTTAGTTTTTCCTCTAAATGTGCAAGAGTATTTTTATCATCTAAAAGTGATGCATCTTGACTAGAAGCTTTCAAGTTAAGAGATAGTATTTCATTATTTATTTCTTCTATTTTTTTCTTATTTACATCAAGTTCATAATTTATTTTTTCTATTTCACTTGCTAAAAGAGCAACCTCTATAGACTCAAGTTTTTCTTTAGCATCTAAATATTCACTAGCTTTCCTGCTTTGTTCTTTTAAGGGTTCTATTCTAGTTTCTATTTCATTTATAATATCATTTACTCTTTCAATATTACTTTGCGTCCTATCAAGTTTTTTTAATGCTTCTTCTTTTCTTTTCTTATATTTGAGTACTCCTGCAGCACTTTCAAATATTGCTCTTCTCTCATATGGCGAATTTGATAAAATTCTTTGTATTTCTCCTTGTGATATTATATTAAAAGATTCTTTTGAAGCACTATCCATAAGTAAATCTGTGATGTCTTTAAGTCTACATTTTTCACCGTTTATAAAGTATTCTCCTTCACCAGATTTATACACTCTTCTTTTTATTGTTACTTCGCTATACGGTAAAGGAAGAAAATTATCAGAGTTATCAAAGGTAAGTGAAACACTTGCCACGTTCAAAGGACTTCTTGATTTACTACCAGAAAAGATTACATCTGTCATATTATCAGTTCCACGAAGTGATTTAACAGACTGTTCTCCTAGAACCCAACGTACTGCATCAACTATGTTGCTTTTACCACTTCCGTTAGGGCCAACTATTGCTGTTATCTTTCCATCTAGACTTATTGTTATCTTATCTGCGAAAGATTTAAATCCAGAAGTAGATATTTCTTTTAAGTACATAACTACACCTACCTACAATTAAACACTAAAAAAATTATACTATAATAGACATTTTTTTACAAGAAATTGTCAATTAAAAAAGCTCCCTATTCAAGAGCTTTACTATCTTTTGTAGCTATACTAGTTTTAACTTTAGCAATTTCATCTTTATATTTCTCATGATATGCTTTATCACTAAGTCCAAAAACAGAATTAAATTTATTATTCTTAATCATAGGCATTCCACATTCTTCTAAAACAAGTCTTCTTTCTTCTATTTCTTCTTGTTTTAAGTTCAAGATACTGCCAGTATTAAGTACATATGGCAAAACTTCAAGTCTTTCTAAATATGGAAGCACTTTAGACAAATATTCCCTTGAATGTACCACAATGAGAGACTTTAAGTATCTTTTACCATATTTTTCATCAACATAATCAATTGACTGCTTAAGTTCATCAACACTCTTCATAAATATTGTACCAGTCATTTCAACTTGTTTTTCTTCGCAAAGAGAAATTATTTTTTCTACTTCTTCAGGACTTTTTCTAAACATTGAGGACATGACCTCTACATTGTGTCTTCTACAAACATCAAGAGTATCTTTTATGTCTTTAACTTTTTTTCTAAAAAGTGAGCCTGTTACTTCAATATTATTCTCTACACATACTTTAACTATATCTTCAAGTTCTTCTGGTGTTCTATAAAACATTGTGTTGGAAATTCTAACACCATATTTTTTGCAAATTGCTACTATTCCATCTATTTCATTGCTTGTTCTAAGAAATGCTGTACTAACTGGCTCTATTTTATTTTTCTTACATGCCTCTACAACATTTTCAATATTATCGGGAGATCTTGAAAATAAATTAGCAGTAACTTCTATTCCTTTCTCTCTTGCTATATTTATTATTCTTTTTATATCCTCTGCTGTACTGTAAAAGTGGGAAGCGGTAATTTCTATATTTTCAGCATTACAAACTTTTATTATTTTTTCAACTTCACTAGCTTTTTTAGAAAATATTGTACCAGTAAGAGGAACATTATATTTACTACAAATATCTATTATTTTTTCAAATTCATCAAAGGTTTGAAGAAACAGCGAACTAGTAATTTTAATATTTCTTTCACGGCATAACTGTACAATTCTAATAATATCTTCTTTATTTCTATTGAATGCTAAAGGGAATACATCAATATTACAGTTTCTACAAGTGTCTATTATTTCTTTAACAGCTTTAGGAGATTTTGAAAACATTGAGTTTGTTAATGGAATGTTTTCTTTTTTACAGATTTCTAAAATGCTCTCTATATCTTTTTTTGTTCTTCTAAAAACAGTATCTGATATTTCTATATTATTTTTCTTGCATAACTGAACGATATCATCTATCTCTTCAACAGTTTTATCAAACATCATCCTAGATGGTTTAATTTTATTTTCACTACAATAATCAAAAATTCTATCTAGTTCTGAAGCATTATTGTAAAAGTAAGGGACAGCAACTTCAAGATTTCTCTTCTTGCAAAAATCAACTATATCACTAACCTCTTTGGGTGTTCTATAAAACATCGAAGATGTAACTTCTATATTGTTTTCAGCGCAAAAATTAACAATATCTGTAATTTCCTGTAGATCTCTTTTAAACATACCATCGCTTACTTTTATACCATAGTTATCACACAAATTGATGATGGCTAAAACATCACTGCTTTTTCTTTCTAGCATAGAATTGGTAACTTCAATACCTTCTTCTTTACAAATATCTATTATTTTGGGAAGTTCTTCAGTATTTCCGACAAACATACCAGATGTAACTTTTACGTGTTTCTCTTTACAAATTGAAATAATATCTGCTATTTCTTTTGGATTCCTAGTAAAAATTATACCTGTTACTTCAACATCATTTCTAAGACATAAGTCTACAATTTCTTCAATTTCACTTGAATTTCTTCTACTAACAATTGCAGAAAACAAAACTGAAGGCTGTAAAACTTCTCCAAATTTATCTTCATATGCTTGTATTTTTCTTTTACTTTTAGCAAGTATAGAAAGGTTATCTACTATATATCTTCTACCATATTTATCTGTTACATAATCATAAGTTTCCTCGAGATCAGAAGGTTTAGCACTTAGAACATGAAGGCATCTTTCAATTCTTCTTTTATCAAAATTATGTTCAAGTAAAAAATTGTAGTTTTGTGAAATATTATCTGTATTAAGATATAAAATACTAGGACATTTCTCTATACTTTTTGGAGAAATTCCAACTTTTTTTACAAGAAAAGATAAAACACTTTTAATCTCTTCATACTCTCCATTACTAATAACGTTAACATTATTCTTTAATACTTTTTTGTAGTCTATTCCATATGAATTCAATAAATCTCTTAAATCAAATTCTCCTATCATATATCTTGCTCCTTTTTCTTAATTTTAACATTAACATATTTATCTTGAAATCTCTTATTGCAAAGACCAAATATTGAGTGAAACATATCCTTCGAAGAATTAGTAATACTTTCTCCAAGATTATCTAGAACTTGTTTTCTAAGTTTTATTTCATCGAGACTAAGTGTTAAAATACCAAAGCTAGTTGCAATAGTTGGTAAAACTCCAAGTTCATCAAGGTAAGAAAATACTTCGCTAATATGTTCCTTTGAATGTATAACTACAAGAGGTTTAATGTAACAAGTACCATAATTTTCTTTCACAAAATCAATGCTATTTTCAATATCCAAAGATTTTTTAGCAAAAAGTGATGATGATATTTGCATATTATTTTCTAGACATATATTTATTATTCTCTCTACTTCTTCTGGAGTTGTTTTAAACATATTTCCCATTACATCAATATTATATTTTTGACATATTTTAATAACTTTTTCTATATCATCTTTATTGCTATAAAACATAGAGGCTGATAATTTAGCATTATATTCTTCACATAGATTAAATATTTTTTCTATTTCAGAAGATGATTTCAAAAAAATAGTACCCGTTGGAACAATGCCACATTTTCTACACGTTAAGATTATTTTTCTTACATCCGCAGGAGATTTATAAAATGCTGAAGAAATTACTTTCAAATTATTCTCTTTAAATATATTAACTATCTCTTCTATCTCTTCTGCTGTTCTATGAAATATATTTCCTACTATTTTTATATTGTATTTTTTACACACTTTAGCAATTTTTTCTATTTCACTATAATCTTTTACGAATATCGTACCACTAGGCTTTATATTAAGATTTTTGCATAATTCAATAATAGATTCTACCTCATCACTTGATTTTTTAAAAACTGAATTAGAAATTTCAACACCGTTATCTTGGCATAACTTGATAATTTTTTCTACTTCTTCACTAGGATTTTGAAATACTGTACCTGTAGGTTTTATTCCATAAATATTACATATATTTATTATTTTTTGTATTTCATCACTAGTTCTTTGAAATAAAACACCTGTTATTTCCACATTATTTGCTATGCAAACATTAATAATTCTCTCTACTTCAATAGGGCTTTTTCTAAACATATTACCTGTTAGTTCAACATTATATTTTTTACAAATTTCAATAATTTGATCTACCTCTTTAGCATCTCTTTGAAATACATTACTTGTAATAGTAATATCATGTTTTTTGCAAACTTGTATTATTGCTTCTATTTCTTTTGGTGGTCTTTTAAGAACCGATCCAGTTATCTCTACATTATACTTTTTGCATATATCTATTATCTTTTTAGCATCCTCTAAAGGTACTTTTCTTAATACTAGTGACATAAAAGCATCAATTGATATAGCAGGTTTAATACCATTTTCATATTTTTTTATGGTATCAACATTCACATTTAAAATGGAAGCATATTTAAATATATATTGTTTTCCATATTTAGAAGCAAGATATTCATAAGTTTCTTTAAGTTTATCCGGTTTAGTGCTTAACATATGTAAACTGCTACTAAGGCTTCTTAAAGGAAAGCCATTAGAATATAAAAAATTATAATTCTTTTTAACATCTAGAACATTATAGCAAAGAACACTTGGGCATTTTTCAATACTTTTAGGAGAAACACCTATACTTTTAAAGAAAGATAAAAGGTTTTCTACGTCGTTTAAACTAGCTCTAGCCAAAATTTTTTCATTATCATTAACAGACTTTTCATAGCTAATATTATATTTTTCTAAAATAACTCTTAATTCGCCATCTCTAGTCATAACATTTCTTCCCAAATGTTCATATTTTCTTCAAGTACTGAAACATAATCTTCCCCAAGTCTATTTATAAGTTTGTTAACTTTCTTTCTAAATGTCTTTGGATCTTCTACAAAAATAAATAAATATCGCTCAAATATATCCTCAATATCATTAAACTCTAACTTTTTCAAATACATTAGGTTATCAACGATATCATCTACATTTTCACTTATAAGATCTGCTGTAGAATCACCATATATCTCCATTATTTTTTCTATATTAAAGTTCATTGTGCACCTCATTTAGTAAAATAATTATATCACTTTCTAAGATTTTTTTAAACTCTTGCTGCTATCTTTCCTTAAAAGTTCTAGTTGTTTGCCAAACTTTTTAGTATATACTTTTCTACTCATACTGAAAATGGAATTAAACTTATCGTCAGTGACTAAGTCACTTCCAATTAGTTTTAATATCTCATGACGTTCCTTTATTTCTTCCAAACTTAAAGACAAAATGCTAGAACTATCAGGAACAAGATTTAAAGTTCCATACCTTTCTAAATAAGGAAATACTTCTTGCAAATAAAGTGGTGATTTAACTATAATAAGCGGTTTCAAAAATTCATCACCGTAATTATTTTTAATATATGTAATTGTCTTTTCAAGTTCATAACTAGGTTTCAAAAATACTGTGCCTTTTATCTTTATTCCATTTTTCTGACACAAGTCTATTATTTTCTCTACCTCTTCAGCTGGCATATTAAACATTGTATTAGCAACTTTAACATTTTTTCGTTTACATATGTTAATTATTTTTTCTATTTCTAAAGAAGATTTATTAAAAATTGAACCAAAAGGTTTTATATCATTATCAAGGCAAACGTTTATAATTTGTTCAAGTTCAAAAGTTGTTCTTTTAAACACGGAACCAGTTATTTTAATATCATACTTTTGACATAATTCTATTATTTTTCTTACTTCTTCGCTTGTTCTTTTAAACATAAAGTTTGATGGTTTAATATCAAAAGATTTGCATACTTTGACTATTTCTTCTATTTCTGTACTAGTCCTTAAAAATACAAAGCCTGAAGGAGTAATGTCATAATTTTGGCAAGTAGTAATTAGTTCATTTAATTCAAGTGGTGTACGAAGGAAAGTTGAACCGGTTATAGGGATATTTTTTTCTTTGCAAATTTTTACAAGTTTTTGAATCTCATCATAAGTTCTTAAAAAGAGATTACCATATATTTGTATTTTTTCCATCTGGCAAAATCTAATTATGTTTTCTATTTCAATAGCATCTCTTCTAAACATATTGCTATTTAATTTGATTTGATACTTTTGGCAAACATTAACAATAGACTCAATATCTACGTTTTCTCTATTGAATAATAAATCTGACACTTTTATATTGTGCCTTTGGCATAAAAGTATTATTCTTTCAACTTCATTATGATCTTTCTTGTACATGGAATTTGTAATAGGAACATTATATTTAGTACATATTTTCCTTATTTTCTTAGTGTTCTCTTCATTCACACAACCACTTCCCTTAAATGCCTAGATTATAACATTTTTGATAAATTTAGTAAACAAAAAACAGGAAATACAGATCTTTAACCATTAAAACTTTTACATTATTATTTTAAAGTAATATAAAAGAACTCTTCGCAAGAGTCCTATTTTCTTTTTTTTATTTTCTCCATTGTACTTCTAACATCTTTAAGTTCATCTTTTCTATTTATCGGAGTAACATCTCTTCTCCATTTAACTATGTAGAAAGATATACAAGTTAAAAGTGCATAAGCTAAATTAACATTATAAAATAAATTTAAAATAGCAAGTACAATAGTAAGAGATGCAAAGATTATCATAAGAATTCTTAAATTCTTTCTTATATTCAAATTCTTAATATTTTCATCATTAGATAATTTCTTAGTACTACTCATACATCTTCCCTACTTTCCAACAAAAAATGACACGATGCCTATAATAATCATCAAAAGTCCTAAAATAACATACATATAAGGATAAAATCTATTTTCCTTTTCATCCTCTTCATTCAATGAATTTTTATACTTTTTTAAGAAGTCATCAATATACACCTTAACCTTAACAGGCACATCATTGCTTTCTTTTAAAAATGCTAGGATTTTTCTACTCTCAACATCATCAAAAAGGTCTATTTTCCTAGTTGTACTTTCAAGTATAGAGTTCAATATTTCTGTTGTTAATCTTCTATTTTCTATTATATCTTTTACTTCATCAAACTCATAGGTATCCATATATATCACCTTACATCTTAAAAAGATTATATCAAATTATTACTTAATTGAAAACTATTTTACATTACTTTTTGCTATGCTTACCATCAAACTAATTCTGTTAACTTGATTAGTAATCGAAGATCCTGGATCATAATCAATAGCAATAATATTACTATCTGGATATATTTCTTTTATTCTTTTTATTACAGCCTTTCCTACAATATGATTAGGAAGGCATGCAAAGGGCTGAACACATACTATGTTAGTAATGCCCTCTTTAATAAGTTCTACTATTTCAGAAGTTAAGAACCATCCTTCACCAGTCTGATTTCCCACAGAAATTATATTCTTAACATTCTCTTCAAGTTCTTTAATATCGCATAAGTTTCTATATCTAGTTGAAGAAAGCATTCTTCTAGTCGTCTTTTCATACCAACTAATAATGTCTAAAACTGTATTATAAATAACCTTATCAGCTTTACTTGTTTTAAGAATATCACTTTTAATAACTGGATCAAGTGCACAATACTTAACAAATCCCATAAGTTCTGGCACCACTACTTCCATATTTTCTTTTTCTAAGGTATCTGCTAAATGATTATTACCATAATGATGATACTTAATAAGTATTTCCCCAACTATTCCTACCTTAGGGATATCTCTTTTAACAATCGGAATAGAATCAAAATCACGAACAATATTTCTTACGTTATTTTTAAATATTTTTATATTACCATTTCTAATATTGTCTCTACACTTTTCAAAGTAAAAATCATACATTTCCTCTGTAGTTCCTTTTACTTTCTCATATGGCCTTGTTTCATAGAAAAGTTTCATAAGTAAATCACCATACATAACTGCAAGTAAAAGTTTATTAACCATTGGTAGTGATATTTTAAATCCCTGATCTTTTTCAAGACCACTAAAGTTTAAGGAGAGCACTGGTACATTTTCAAACTTAGCATCTTTTAAAGCCTTTCTTATTAGCCCAATATAGTTTGTAGCTCTACAGCCTCCCCCAGTTTGTGTAATCATAACACTAGTGTTATCTAAGTCATATTTACCACTTTTTAAAGCTTCTAAAAGTTGTCCAATAACAATAATAGATGGATAACAAGCATCATTATTTACATACTTAAGCCCTGTTTCTACAGAATTATCTGTAGTTTCACTCAAATACACTATGTTATATCCTTCACTTGCTATTGCATCAATTAAAAATTGTGTATGAAACGGTGAAATATCTGGACATAAAATAGTATGTGTTTTTTTCATATCTTTTGTAAATGACTTCTTTTGATACTCATATTTTGCACATTCATTTTCTTTTTTTCTCTTTTTCATCGCTGCTATTAAAGATCTTATTCTAATTTTTATTGCTCCTAAATTATTGATTTCATCTATTTTAACAGTTGTATAAATTCTACCATTAGCCTTAAGTATCTCTTCTGTTTGATCAGTTATTATGGCATCAAGCCCACATCCAAAAGAGTTAAGGTTAACAAGTTCCATATTATCATGTTTACATATCGCATCTGCTGCTCTATATATACGAGAATGATACTTCCACTGATCCACTACTCTTAATCTTTTAAAATCATCGCTTTCATAGCAAATACTATCTTCAGTTAATACAGCTAAATTTAAAGATGTAATAAGTTTATCTATTCCATGGTTAATTTCTTTATCTAAATGATATGGTCTTCCAGCAAGTACAATAGCATTTATTCCATTTTTATCAATGTATTCTACATACTCTTCAGACTTTTTTAATATCTTCTCTAAAATTTTTCTCTTCTTCAAAAGCTTTATCAAGACTATTTTTTAATTCTTTTTTAGTAAATTTATATTTTTTAAATTCTTTTATTTCTAAAAATCTTTGTACAAGTCCATCCTTATTAAAAGGTAAGAAAGGATTTATGTATGTAATGTTTTCTTTTTCTAGTTCTTCTACATTAAGTCTTATTGCCTCTGGATAAGATGTTACCATCGGACAGTTATATGCATTATCGCTGGAAGAAAATTCTTTATCTCCATAAATCATACAAGGATAGAATATTGTTTTAACACCTTTTTCAATTAAATCAATTATATGTCCATGTGCTATTTTAGCAGGATAGCAGGCAGATTCTGATGGAATACTGTCTATTCCTTTTTCATAGAGTTTATGAGTTGAATCGCTTGAAAGAACTACTTTAAATCCAAGGTTCGTAAACAAAGTAAACCAAAAAGGATAATCTTCATACATATTAAGCACTCTTGGTATTCCAATAATTCCTCTTTCTGCTTTTTCTTCTTCGAGTGAAACATAGTAATTAAATAATCTGTTGTATTTATATTCAAACATATTAGGAAGTTCATTTTTAACAGAAGTATTACCTGCCCCTTTTTCGCATCTATTTCCAGATATATATTTTTTACCATTAAAATTATTTATAGTAAGACTGCAATTATTAGTACAACCTTTACATCTTACTGTACTAGTATTCATTTTAAAGTTAGCAAGTTCTTCTGGTTTTGAAATTGTACTTTCATATGTTTTATCTTCTTTTTCATTATAAGAATTAAGTGAAATAAGAGCCATTCCATAAGCTCCCATAAGTCCTGCTATATTAGGTCTTATTACATTTTATTAGTTATTTTTTCAAAAGCTCTTAAAACTGCATCATTTAGAAAAGTTCCACCTTGCACTACTATGTTGTCTCCCAAATCATCAGTATTTCTCATTTTCATAACTTTAAGTAAAGCATTTTTAACAATCGAATATGAAAGTCCTGCAAAAATATCTCCAAGAGTTCTACTTTCTTTTTGCATTTGTTTTATTTTAGAATTCATAAATACTGTACATCTAGTACCTAAATCAACTGGCATTTTACTATGTACAGCAAGTTCTACAAAAGAATCAATAGGCATACTAAGTGATTTAGTTAAAGTCTCTATAAAAGAACCACATCCAGATGAACAAGCTTCATTAAGCATAATCGTATCTATTTGACCATCCTTAATTTTAATGTATTTCATATCTTGCCCACCAATATCAATAATGTTATCTACATCATTTAAAAATTCATGAGCCGCAGTATAATGTGCAACTGTCTCTATTTCACTAGAATCAAGATTAAATGCTTTCTTAATAAGAAGTTCACCATATCCTGTAGAAGAAGCAAATCTAATCTTTGCCTTAGGATTTTTTTCTTTATAGAATTCTTCTAATATTTTCTTTATATTAAGTACAGGATTTCCTTCATTAGAAGCATATTTAGAATAAATAATGTTTTTACTTTTGTCTATGCAAACTAGTTTCAAAGTTGTACTACCTGCATCTATTCCAATAAAGATATCTCCTTCATAGTCCTTAATAGGTTTAGTCTCCACTTTTTCTTTTCTATGTCTATCTAAAAATTCTTTATAATCTTCTTCTATTTCAAAAAGAGGAGCAAGAGCAAGTGTTGCTTCTTCTTTGAATCTTCCTATCATTTCTACTTTTTTAGCAAGCATTTTTGCGTTAATTGGTTTAGAGTTCATATTGCTAAAAAGTGCTCCTCCTGCTACAAATAAATGTGCATCTTTAGGCTTATTGCAGCATCATCACTTAAGTTAAGTGTTATTTTAAATCTTTCTTTAAGTGTTTCAAGGTAATTAAGTGGACCTCCTAAAAAGATAACATTTCCTTTTATTGGTTTACCACATGCAAGGCCACTTATCGTTTGATTAACTACTGCTTGCATAATAGAAAGCGCAATATCTTCTTTTCTTGCACCATCATTTATAAGTGGCTGAACATCTGTCTTAGCAAAAACTCCACAACGTGATGCAATTGGATAAATAACACTTCCTTTACGTGCAAGTTCATTAAGACCTTCCGTATCTGTATTCAAAAGTATTGCCATTTGATCTAAAAAAGAACCTGTTCCGCCTGCACAACTACCATTCATTCTTTGTTCTATTCCGCCGGTAAAATAAATAATTTTAGCATCTTCTCCACCAAGTTCTATAGCAACATCAACTTTTTTAGGATAATTAAGTACAGCTTCACGGCAAGCAATAACTTATTGTACAAATGTAATATTTAAAAATTTAGATAAAGAAAGGCTACCACTACCAGTAAAAGCTATCCTAAAAAAGTCATTAGGGAATTGTCTTAGTACTTTTATAAGTAAATTATATAGTGTTTTCTTTGTATCTGAAAAATGTCTTTCATAAGATGAAAAAACAATTTTTTTACTATCATCCATTGCTAACACTTTAACAGTAGTACTACCAATATCAACCCCAATATTTATTATTCTTTTCTTTTTATCTTTACTTCTACTTCTTTTCATATATTAACCTTCTATAGCGTACTTGAAAAATATATCATTTATTTTAAAATTAGTCAAACATGAAAAAAATAGGCATCAGCCTATTAAATTAACTTAAGTAATTTTCTACTATTGTCATAACTCTTCCAAACTCACTTTCCAGTTTAGAAAAATTATTAGATACAAATTCATAATCATTTTCTTTACTCTTTAATTCATGTTGATATGACATCTCAGCAAGTTCTGTAAATCCAAAATATTTAGAATCACTTTTAAGTGCATGTACCATTATAGAATAGTTCTTCATATCATGTTTTATCTTACATAACTTCATCTCTTCAAATTTATTATCACATTCTTTTAGCCATTCTCTTAACATTTCTTTATATGTATCTAAATCACCTAAAAGTTCTACTCCTTTATTATAATCAATACCATTGCACAGTAAATAACTCTCATCGTATTTTTTATTTTTATTACTTTTATTTACTTTTTTAATCTTTATATTTGTATCTTTAAATATGTCTTTTAATTTTTCTTCTATCTGACCTTTTGAAAATGGCTTTGCTATATAATCTTTAAATCCTTCTTTTATATATTTTTCTCTTGCTCCACTAACTGCATCAGCGGTAAGCGCTATCACTGGTGTATTGAAATTAGGATCTTTTAAAAGTTCTTTTAACGTTGTCTCTCCATTCATATTAGGCATCATTATATCCATGAATATTAAATCATATCTATTACCATTTGCAATTTTATCTAAGCATTCTTTTCCATCATAACATTCATCAATAGTAAATTTAAAATAATCTAATGTTCTTTTTGCTACTTTTATATTTAATTTATTATCATCTACTATCAAAATCTTTTTATTTGCTATTTTAGGAATCATTTCTTCTTCTGTTTGAACATCTTTATTTTCTACAGTTGTTGCAAGTTTACTAATTGTCTGTGGTATCTGTACTATAAATACTGATCCTTTTCCATATTGTGATTGAACATTTATTGTTCCACCCATCATATCTACTAATGACTTTGTTATTGCAAGACCAAGCCCCGTTCCTTCTGTTGTTGTATTCCTTTCTACATCCAGTCTATCAAACTTAGTAAATAATCTTTCTATCTGCTCTTCTTTTATTCCTTTACCTGTATCTTGACATGTAATCATAATATTAGAAATATTTTTATTGAAATCATTTATACATTTAATATTTAAGTCTATATCTCCGTCATCTGTATATTTTATCGCATTTGTTAATAAGTTATTTATTATTCCTTTAACTTTTACTTTATCACCAACTAACTCAAGTGGTATATCTTCTGCAATAGATAAATTAAATTTAACATTCTTCTCCCCAATTCTTGTTTGTGTTATCTTACAAAGACTTGTTATTTCTTCCTTAAAATTATATGGACTGTTTACTATTTCCATTTTATCTTCTTCTATTTTATTTATATCTAATATATTACCCACTATTTCAAGAAGTGTTCTTGAAGCACTTACTATATCATTTGAATTTTCTACAACTTCCTTTGGAAGTTTATCAGCATAAGTCAAATTATCTTCGGAAAGTCCCACAATTGCATTAAGCGGTGTTCTTATTTCATGTGACATACTTGATAAGAAATCACTCTTAGCACGATTTGCCTTTTCTGCTTGATTCTTAGCAAATGTAACTTCTTTAAGCATTTTAACATCTGGGTTTTCTATAGTAAAATACATTATTAACTCACAAAACACCATAACAGCAGGTATGATAATTAAAGAAGGTATATTTTTTTGAATAATAACTGAAAAAATTCCAAGTAACAAAAGTGCAAAAACAGGTATAGCTTTTTTAAAGTTCTTCTTAATAGAAATAAAAATTGCCATTATTACGCAACCCACAATATATATTGCCGATACTGAATATACGAAGTTTACACAAAGGCCAGCAGAATACCCAGTTTTACTAGTTATTATTACCTCAAACGGTAAAAATATTGTTAATATAGTAAAAACAATATTAAGTATCAAAACTGTTTTTTTGAAAAGCTCATACTTTTCTTCCTCAACATATACTGCAATCAGATAAAGAAAAAGGAAAGATGACCACCACATATATAGTGGTAAATCAAGATGATTTAAAAGTTCAAGGATGTACAAATTACCATTGTTATAACCCATGTAGATACCTATAATATTTAATACTATGTTAAATGAACTAATCGGCATTAAAAAACTGTAGATTTTAGGTTCTAGACTATTAACTCTTTTTTTACTATAAAAAACTATTTGAAGTAATATCAAGATGAACACAGAATACACTGGCAATATTAAATTCATATTATACCTCTTTATTTTTTTACTTTTTTTAATACGTGTTCATTGTATCCATAACCAAAACTACTCTTTTTATTTTCTTCACCAAAAGTTGATCCACTATAACCACTCTTTTCTGAAGAAATTCTAGAAACACTTTCCCGAATTTCATTATCATCCTTCACAACCGAATTGAAAGTTTGAAAGAATTGATGATCATCTGTTTTAGGTGTAAAAATAAATTGTGATTCAAAATTTCTAACCCCTGCCATATCTTTTTTCGCTCTTTTATAAGATGCATATTTATCATAAATATATTTATCCCAATAACCAGGTTCTATTTCTACTCTTTTTTCATGTGGATAATAGTTGTTATCAGATATAGCAAAATCATTGCTTTGTTCTTTGTAGCTTTTTTCAATTTGTGATAAAAGCATTGTTCCCATAGTATCTCTTAAATTATTTATTGAAGAAACTAAATCATCAGTTGGTTCAAAAGGTTCTCCTATTTTGGTATATCTTTTGCTGCCTTCAAAAAAAGTTACTACAGGAAGTATTTTAACACCAGCATCAAGAGCCATCCTTATACATCCATAATTCATAGGAAGTAACAACTGATTAGGTGACAAATTCCAAGTTGATTCAGGATACATTGCAAAATCCTTACCACGTTTAAGTGCTTCTACAATATTGACATAAGCTTTTTTTCTACTATCTTTATCAACTCTTTTTACCCATTCTACTCCATTAAGTTCCAAACCAAGTCCATCAATAGTGTATCTATCTTCATCGCTAACTAGCAAATAGAAATGTCTATCTTTAAGTGCTTGCCCTAAAGTTGGAATATCTTCAATACATACATGATTAGCCACAATAAGGTAATTGCCAAAAGAAGGTGCTTCACCTTCCACTACTAATTCTCCAGTAGTTTTTGCCGCCATGGACTTAATTAAAACCGGATGAATAATATCTTTTATTTTTTCGAATTTTAAAGCATTTATTTTTTCACTCATACAAATATATCCCCCACAAGATAAAATTTAATTAACTAATAATTAACGTAACAAAATTATTATAACATATAAATGGTTATAATTTATAAAAATATTTTATAAAAATAAAAGAACTTGCTCCTTTTATTTGAGTAAGTTCTTAAATTATTTACTAACTTTTACATTTTGTAAGTAAAAATCATTATTCTTCCTTATAAAAGTATATGTATAAGTTGGAAATTTATCTTTATTTGAATTATAAAGTTCCTCTACTTTGTCAGCGCTAGTAAAATAACTATCCCAATTTTCAAAGTCTTTACTATCTAAAATAGCATTCTTTTTGTTAAGTGAATCCTTATAAGTACCATAGAAATGTTTAGTAAGTCCACACACATCTTCACATGTATCACTATCTCCAAACATTCTCTTAGCTTTCACTACATAGAATAAATCGCCATGGGCATTAGTTTTTTTAGAAACTTCTACTGGATAAAAATACTTGTCATATATATTTGATGCTATATCATGATTATGACTATTGGATTTAGAATAAGTATATAAATCAAGTTCTTTATCATATTCAAAGACTGCTTTTCCATCTTCTGTACATAAAATATCTTCATTCTTTAAATCAGAATCAAAATACATTTTAAATACTTTTTTAACATCTTCTCCCTTAACCTTACTATTTTCTTGGTAAAAGTTAAGTCCATGATTATATTGAGAATCAGTTTCTACTACAAACCATAATTTTTCTTGATTAGTTAAATTCTTTACTTTATAAGAATCTAATCTATCAAAATATGAATACGACTTTGTTTTAAGCATTACAGTTAAAGCTTCATCGCTTTTTAAGTCCAAAGACTCAGACTTTGTAATTCTATCAAATAAAAGCCATTTTCCAAATAGAAATACAAGAATAAGTCCCACTACTACTGATAATATTATGATTATATTTCTTCTAGTATTGTTGTTATGCTCATCTTTCTTTTTACTCATAAATCCCCCTATTTGTTTAACATTTTTTTAGTTTTAATGTCATTTTTTATTAACTCTTCAAATTCTTCAAGGCTAGCTGTTATAGTCTCTTCACTACCATATAATCTATAGCTAACTGTTTTATTTTCTTTTTCTTTGTCTCCAATTATTAAAGTATATGGTATTTTTCTAGTTTGGCTCTCTCTCATTCTGTAACCAAGTTTTTCATTTCTATCATCAAGTTCTACTCTTATATCATTATCAGTTAAAACGCCTAATACTTCTTTAGCATATTCTCCATGATGTTCACCACTTACTGGAATTATATTAACTTGAACTGGCGCAAGCCATACTGGGAATGCTCCTGCATAGTGTTCGATAAGAATACCAATGAATCTTTCAATTGAACCATATATAACTCTATGAAGCATAACTGGACGTTTTTTGTTTCCATCTTTATCTATATAAGTTAAATCAAATCTCTCTGGTAAATTCATATCTAGCTGAATAGTTCCACATTGCCATACTCTTCCTAAAGAATCTTTAATATGGAAGTCAAGTTTTGGTCCATAAAATGCTCCATCTCCTGGATTTATCTTACATTCATGCCCTGCTCTATGGCATGCTTCTTCTAGTGCTTTTTCTGATTTATTCCATATTTCAATAGAACCTATATATTTTTCTTCTGGACGTGTTGATAATTCAATATCATAAGTTAATCCAAATATTTTATACATTCTATCAATAAAGTTAATTAAACGTATAACTTCATCTTCAATTTGATCTTCAGTCATAAATATATGAGCATCATCTTGAGTAAATGTTCTAACTCTAAATAAACCATTTAATGCTCCACTTGCTTCATGTCTATGTACTTGTCCAAGTTCTCCTATTCTAAGTGGTAAATCTTTATAAGAATGTAAAGAATTCTTATATACTAGCATTCCACCTGGACAGTTCATTGGCTTAATAGCAAATGTTTTTTCATCTATTTCACTAGTATACATATTTTCTCTATAATTATACCAGTGTCCTGAAAGTTCCCATAACTCTTTATTTAACATTATAGGTGTCTTAACAAATTGATATCCTTCTTTTGTATGTTCTTTATACCAGAAATTTTCAAGTTCATTTCTAAGTATCATTCCATGTGGTAAGAAGAATGGGAACCCTGGTCCATATTCACTAATCATGAATAAATCAAGTTCACGTCCAAGTTTTTTATGATCACGTCTTTTAGCTTCCTCTAAGAAGTTCAAGTATTCATTTAATTTTTCTTCTGTATCAAAACAAATACCATAAATCCTTTGAAGCATTTTGTTGTTAGAGTCACCTTTCCAGTATGCTCCACTAACTTTAAGAAGTTTAAAATACTTAAGTTCTTTTGTAGTAGCAACATGTGGTCCACGACATAAATCAGTAAAATCACCTTGTGTATAACAAGAAATAACTGTAGAATCTTCATCCATTCTCTCGATTAAATCGATCTTATATGGATCATCTTTAAATTTTTCTAGTGCTTCTTCTTTAGAGATTTCTTCTCTTATTATTTTCTTTCCATCTTTAGCACATTTCTTCATTTCTTTTTCAATTTTCTCAAGGTCTTCTTCTTTTATTACATCATTTCCTAAATCAATGTCATAATAAAATCCATCTTCAATAACAGGTCCTACCCAAAATTTTGCATTTGGATAAAGATGTTTTACTGCTTGTGCAAGTAAGTGAGCACAGCTATGGTTTAACACGTTTAATTTTTCGTCTTCTTTAACATTTATCATATTATCCCTCCTAATAAAAAAACTCCTACAAATAATTTGTAGGAGTGAATTACACGGTACCATCCTTGGTTTAACTTAATTTGTTTTTAACGAGGACACCCCCGGAAACATCTTTCGAGTTCTGCTAAATAGGTAGTAGCTTTTAATATTCTTTATTAGTTTACACCATTCACTAACTCTCTTTAAAAGAAATATTACAGTCTTGTCCTATCTCAAACGCATTTATAAGCATATTATAGCACGCACTAAAAAAAAGTAAAGTTTTATTTTTTTTCTAAAAGAAAATTTGTCATATTTTTTTACATTTACTTTAAACAAATTACCATAACAACATCACTATAATTTTGTTTTAACATAATCACAGATAATTTTAACTACATTTTCATTTTCAATTTTAGCATCTATGCATAAATCATAATTATTCTTATCTCCCCAAACTTTATTAGCTATAGCACTATAATAGTTTGATCTAGATTCATCTGAGTTTAATATATGTATTTTAGCTTGTTTTTCATCATCACCATAGTTTTTCATTACATTTTTAACCTTATAATCCATTGGTGCATAAATAAATACTTTTACTAAATTTTTATTGTCTTTTAATATGTAATCAGCTGCTCTACCTATAATTACAGCATCGCTATTATTTGCAATTTTTATTATTACGTTTGACTGGTTAATTATCGCATCTTTGCTTGCATCAAGTGATAGAAAATTATCATATATTTCCTCATCAGAAGAATTACTGTTTACTATATTATTTTTAATGGCAAACTCTTTTATTTCTTCTTTATCATAGAAAGGAATCTTTAATTGGTTTGCAACAAGTCTTCCAATTTCTTTTCCATTTGTGCCATGTTCTCTCGATATAGATATAATTAAATTATTTTTAATTTTATCACTTTTAATAATTTTAATCTTTCTGTTATATGAATTTTTTAAAATAAATAATGAAATAACAGCAGTTAATACGTCTGCAATTGGAAATGTCCACCAAAATATTTCAGTAACATTTTCTGATTTTGTAAACAAATATGCTACTGGAAATACAAAAACAACTAATCTTAATAAAGAAATAATAAGAGGTCTTAAAGCATATCTTATAGATTGCAAAACACCTTGAATAGCTACCGAAATTCCCATAAATACAAATCCAATACTAGAAATTCTTAATGCTATAGTGCAAACTCTAATTATCTCCTTAGTACTACCTCCTGCAAGTCCAAATAAATTAGCAAGTGGATAAGCAAAAAGCTCAAACAATATACTTATTATTAAAGTAACTATAATGGTATCAATTATTCCATATTTAATACAGTCATCTATTCTTTTTTTATCTTTCATACCATAATTAAATGACAATATTGAAATAATTGTATTTGATAGACCAAATGCAGAAAATAATGCTATTTGTTGTATCTTATAATAAATACCAAATGAACCAATTAACACCGTTTGATTTACTTGTGCTAACCCTAATATTGCATTCATTCCAGCCATCATAACAGCAAGTAGTGCTTGCATTAGTGCTGCTGAAATTCCAATACTATAAATTCCTTTAATTAAACTTACATCTGGCCTTATATAATTTATATTGCCATCAATTTCATCATTCTTTTTGTAGTGAAAATACATTGCGATAAAAAGTGATACAAACTGTCCAATTATAGTAGCACATGCTGCTCCTGCAATGCCCATATTTAAAGGATAAATAAATATGTAATCTAGTACTATATTTGTAACTGCCCCTGATATTTGTGAAATAGTAGATAGCATAGTTTTCCCTGTCGCTTGTAAAAATCTTTCATATACAGTGTAACCAATAGAACCTAGTGATAAGCAAGTACATATTTTTAAATATGTAGTACCCATATCTATAATTTGCTTATCATCAGTAAACAAAGAAATAAACCATCTAGAGCCAAAAAGGCCAAATAATAAGAATATAATATATATACATATACTTAAAAATATTCCATTGCCTGCTATCTTGTTTACTTTTTCCTTATCATTTTCTCCTAAGCTTTTAGAAAGTATTGCATTTAAGCCAACACCAGTTCCAACACCAATCGCAATAATCATTATCTGAATTGGAAAAGCATAAGTTAAAGCCTGATTCGCAATAGCTCCATCTGCACCCATATTAGCGACAAAAATACTATCAACAACGTTATAAAGTGCTTGTAAAACCATAGAGACAATCATTGGTAGTCCCATTTTTAAAATAAGTTTGTTCATTGGAGCAATTGCCATTTTATTTTGTTTTTCTTCCTTCATAATCTTCTCCCTTCCTAAAACGAGAAAAAAGAGGCGCAATCCATAAACTGGATTTACGCCTCTTCATTGAAAGCCACTCGTTTTACAAATGAAATTATATTATTTTTTTTAATTTTTTTCAATTATAAAAATTGCAAATTCATCATTTTTTTATCAAAAATAATACTCCATAGGTATAAATATTAGACCTTTTACGCATTGTTCTTCCATAGTATCTTTAAAGCCTAAATGATGATATATATCCCTAGCAAATGGTGATGAATTTACCGTGAAATGTTTTGAATCATTAAGCTTTTCAACATAATCATATAATTTTCTACCTATTTTTCTTCCATGTAATTCCCCATCAACAAAGAAAAGAGCAATATGTGTCTTATCTTTTGTTGCTATGACACCACAAATTTTTTTCCATCAAACGCTCCATAAAACTCCCTATCTCTAATCCAACTAGAATCATCTATAGTTCTTTTAAATTCATTTATGCCTTCTTCTGTATAACATGGTGCTTCAAACTCCAAAAATACTTCCCATACGAGTTTTAGAGCATATTTCATCTCGCTTTCCCTTATCTTTCTTATTTCCATAAATATCATCACATCCTTATCAACTTTTATTTTACTGCAATACATCTCATTATCAGCATTTTTTATGAAAAAAATCAATTCTAAAAAAAATTGATTTTTATTAGTAAGTTGAAGTAAGATTCAACCAAATTCTTTAATGGTGCAGGAAAGGAGACTTGAACTCCCACGGGCTTATGCCCACTACCCCCTCAAAGTAGTGCGTCTACCGATTCCGCCATCCCTGCATACACCAAAATTATAACATAAGACAAAATAAAAAAGAAGTCATTATTTAATGGCTTCCATATCCTTATATGATGGTGAATAATCATCATCACTTATCAAAGATAATTTCCCTTCTTTAAATGAATACTTATATGTTTTTTTCTGATCCCATGCATCTAATTTTATGATTACTGTCTTATCATCTTTTATTTCATAAGTACCATCTCCTGAAAAATAATCATTTTTCAAGCTTGCTTTTCCATCTTTGAAAATCCAGATAATTTTAAGATCATCATTATAACCCAACCAATTTCCTTTCAAAGAATCCGTTTTTCCTTTACCACCACACGCTGTCAAAAACAAAGTACATACAATTAGTAATAAGAGCAAAAACATATTAGATTTTTTCATTTTCACACCTTCTATTCTTTTTATCTATAATAGCTTATCAAATAAGGGACTAACAAAAATGGTGTCCCCGGTAGGACTCGAACCCACATCTATCCCTTAGGAGGGGATTGCTCTATCCTGCTGAGCTACGAGAACATACTTAGATTATAACACAATAGCAAAAATAATTTCAACCAAGAAAAAAAGGAAATGAATCATTTCCTTACAACCATACACCAAAGAATATTCCAGCCATAGTAAGTATTAAACCAACTACCCAAAATAATTTAACAATGTCTGTTTCTTCCCAACCAAGTTTTTCAAAATGGTGATGAAGTGGTGTCATTAAGAATAATTTATGTTTAAATAACCTTAACCAAACAACCTGCAAAATAACACTAAGTGTTTCAATAACGAATACACTAGCAACTACTAGTAAAGTAACTTCTCTATGTGTAAGTATTGCAACAGCAGCCATAACAGCACCAAGTGCTAAAGAACCGGTGTCACCCATGAATATCTTAGGAGGATGTGTATTAAAAATCAAAAATCCCATAAGTGCTCCTGTTAAAATAAATGAAAAAATTCCTATTTCCTCAAATCCAACTGCTATTGAAATCAAGCTAAATGCTATAAACGCAATTGCAGAAAGTCCTCCAGCAAGGCCATCCAAGCCATCGGTTAAATTAACCGCATTACTAGCGCCTATCAATATGAACAAAAGGAATACTCCATAGAACCAACCCATTTCAATATTGATACCTAGTGTAGATACTATTAACGCTGTCTGACCACCCTTCTTCATATATAAATAGAAGAAGACTAAAGCAATTATAAGCTGCAAAAATAATTTTTGATATGTTGTCAATCCTTCATTATTCTTCTTTTTAATACTCAAGAAATCATCCAAGAATCCAATGAATGAATAACCAGTAAATACAAACAAAATAATTATCAAATTTGGTGTAAGCTCTATTTTATTCGTCAGCACTAAAAGAATTGTCATTATGATTGTAGGAACAACAAATATCAGTCCACCCATTGTAGGTGTTCCCTCTTTTTTCTTGTGATTTTCTCCTACATATATACTAATTCTTTGACCTATATGTTTTCTCCTTAAAAAGGGAATAAGTAGCAAACCACAAACTGTGGCAGATAAAAAACCGATCATTATTGCAAAAACAGATTTTGTTAATAATAATACTCCCATTATTTCACCTCTAAACTTGTTTTATTATACTATAGAATAATATAATTTGTCATAAAAAACTAAGTATTTTACAAAAAATTGTCAACCCCTACTAAAAATATATTACAAACATTACAAAAAAGACATGTTTTTTTTAAAGCTATATCATTGTCATAAATAAACAATTATAGTAAAATTAAAGAGATTTATTTCAGGAGGTGATCATTTTGAAAGGCTATAGCCAAGCAATATTGACTGCTGTTTTAATATTTCCACTTATTGCGCTCTTAATAACGTTACCCTATATGATAAAACAATATAGGAAATATGGCGCTATACCATTTTTAAGAAGTTTAATTGTATATTCATTCATTCTTTATTTATTATGTGCATATTTTACGGTTATACTACCACTTCCATCAATTGCAAGTGTAGAAAAGCTAACCACACCTTGGGTACAATTAAAACCATTTACTTTTGTGAACGATATAATATCAGCAGCCGGTATTAAATTAAATGATTTTTCAACTTATTTAAATGCTTTAACAAAACCAGCAATGTACATAAACTTATTTAATCTACTACTAACATTACCTTTTGGTATTTATCTAAGGTATTATTTTAATCGAAAATGGTGGGAAGTAGCACTTCTAAGTTTCCTATTAAGCTTATTTTTTGAAGCGACACAGTTAACTGGTTTATATGGAGTTTATCCAAGGCCATATAGACTATTTGATGTTGATGATTTAATGCTAAATACTGCTGGTGGTATTATGGGATATATGGTTACTCCATTATTTAGTTTTATGCTTCCAAGCAGGAAAAAACTCGATGAATTATCATTTGAAAAAGGAAAAAGAGTATCTTTCTTAAGAAGAACTATTGCATATCTCTTAGACTATTTTTTATTTACTTTTACTTTAGGAATAATAACTCCACTTTTTAACATCAAACTAGATATGAATATAATACCATTTCTTTTCTTATTATATTTCATAATAAGCACTACTCTATTTAAAGGACAAACCTTCGGTAAAAGAATTGTAAGAATAAAAATTGCTAATGTTGATGGTAAAAATGCCAAATTATATCAAATACTTCTAAGATACATCTTACGTTATTTAATATATTATGGCACATATTACATTGCATGGTGGTATAAAAGTCAGTTTAAAGCAGAAAAATTTACATCTTTAATATGTGCTATATTAATATTTATATCAGTGCTTATTTATATTAAAAGCTTTATTGATATTTTGAAGAAAAGAAATTTGCTATACGAAAAAATAAGCAAAACTAAAAATATCAGTACAATAATAATAAAAGATAAAAAAGAAAAATTTGAAGATAAAGAAATTGAAGATTTAGATAATAACACACAAAATAATGAAGAACCTATAGAAAAAGAATAACTTATATAATAATTGAAAATTAAAAATAATTTGTTATAATTATTATATAAGTTTTCTGCCGATATAGTTTAGTGGTAAAACAGATCCTTGGTAAGGATCAGCGGACAGTTCAATTCTGTCTTTCGGCACCATTATAATACTAAGCTTGTATTTTCAAGTTAACATAAAAACTACTTTCAATTTTATTTGAGAGTAGTTTTATTTTGCTCTTTAAATACTAAATCAAAGAACTTAAAATGCTTTTTTGTATTTGTTTTCCATTTAGTAACTCCTCTTTTGAAATACCAATAGCATTTGCAATGTCGTATATAAGCCATTCGTTTCTACAATTGCTTTGTTTAACAATTTCTAAGAAATACTGTACTGCTTGAGCCTTAGAAAAATTATATTTTGAAATAATACTCTCAATGCAACCTCTTACAAACAAATAAGAAGAAATATAAGAAATTCTAAATGAACATGATCTATTTGGGATGAGTATTTCAGCACCAAAGCTTCCATTTTCTTCAGAATTTAATAATTCCTGTGCACTTAAAATTTGATCTTCACTAAGTTTTTTTATTGCTTCTCTATACTATGTAAAGTTTTCTTCTAACCCCAAAGCAAATAATGGTAACGCTTCTGCAAAACCTTCACATATAGTTTGATTTATAAGAAAAAATTGACTATGTATAATGTGAGAGAGTTCATGTATTTTGTTTTCTATTCTTGAAATATTTTTATCTTTATCTAATTTATTTTCTAACATATTTTGACTTAGACCATAAGCAGAATTAAACCCATCTAAATCATAACAGCGAACTGGTTTTCCTCCACCTTTCCCCTTATCAAAAGTTGAAGGTATTTTTAATAATTTAGAATAATTATCGTCAGGGACTATATAAATGTACAATACTGGGTTAGCATTACCAGGATATTTAATTTCTAGTGTATTTATCATATTCAAATACATTTGTATGCTTTCTAAATAATTGTTGTAACATCCCCTATCATATTTCAAAGCAAGTTCCTTTGATAATCGAACTTTAATTTCTTTACTAAAAATTCTTAGCTCTGAACTTTCTATATATTCTCTCAAGCTATCTTTTTCATACATACCAAATTCTCCAATAAATTACTATACATAATTATATCACTGATTTTATAAAATGCATTATAATAAATTCTTTTTGCACTATTTATAATATTTGATATAATATGGGTGAAAAAATTTCTTTTTAGATACTTATTTTGAAAATCGTGGAGGTGAAAAAATGAGAAATTTATACAGATAAGTAAGGCATAAACTTTGATTATGCCAGAAAGGAAGGCATAATAATGTTTGAAATAAACAATTTAAGTATAAGTATTGAAGATAGATTTCTAATAAAAAATCTTTCTTTAACACTAAATCAAAATGATAAACTTGCCATTATTGGTGAAGAAGGAAACGGAAAATCTACCCTACTAAAAGGAATATTAGGACTTTGTGAATATGCAGAGGTAACCGGAAGTATAAACACAAAAGAAAATAAGATTGGCTACTTAGAACAATCATTATCAGAAAATAATTTAAATAAAACAGGTTATGAATTTATATTCAGTAATACAAATAGTTACAATTATTCAAAAAAGATATATAAATATTTAGAATCATTAAACCTAGATGAAAAATTATTAGATCAAAAACTAAAAACTTTATCAGGTGGAGAAAAAATAAAAATAAGTATACTAAAACTTTTATTAGAAGAAAATGACATATTATTTTTAGATGAACCAACAAATGACTTAGATATTGAAACTTTGAAATGGCTAGAAAACTTTATAAATAGCAGGAAAGAACCAATCGTATATATTTCACACGATGAAACACTGCTTTCTAATACAGCAAATATGATCCTACACATAGAGCAGCTTAAAAATAAAATGGAATGTAAATATACACTGCTTAGAATAGACTATGACACTTATGTTAATGAAAGATTAAGAAAAATAAGTAAGCAAACACAAGTTGCTAAATCTGAAAAACGAGAGTTTGATAAAAAAGAAGAAAAGCTAAGAATAATCATGCAAAAAGTTGAAAGTAAACAAAATACAATATCAAGAAAAGATCCTCATGGTGCACAACTTTTGAAAAAGAAAATGCATTCTTTAAAAGCACAAGAGAAAAAGTTAAATAATTTAGAAATAACAGAAATTCCAGATTATGAAGAAAGTATTAACTTCTTTTTTGAAGATGCATTTATCCCAAGTACAAAAAAGATATTAAATTTAAACATTAAAGAATTAAAAGTAGAAAATAAAGTACTTGCCGAAAATATTGAACTAGACATTGTAGGAAACAAGCATATATGTATAATTGGTAAAAATGGTGTAGGAAAATCAACTTTAATAAAAATAATATATGAAAACTTAAAAGAGCGAACAGACATCAAAGTTGGTTATATGCCACAAACATATGATGATGTTCTAAATAATTATAAAAATGTTTTAGATTTTCTTTGTACAGAAAAGGATAAAGAAGAGATTACAAAAGTAAGAATGTATCTAGGTAATATGAACTTTACAAGAGATGAAATGATGGGAGAAATTAAAAATTTAAGTGGTGGAAGCAAAGCAAAATTATTTTTAATAAAATTAGTGTTAGACAAATGTAATGTTTTAATACTAGATGAACCAACAAGAAATGTATCTCCCCTATCAAATCCAGTTATTAGAAAAGTTCTCAAAGAATTTAATGGTACTATTATAAGTATATCGCATGATAGAAAATACATTGATGAAGTTGCAAATGAAATATATGAATTAACAAAAGATGGGTTAATTAAACTTGATTAAATAGACTAACTTAAAGTTAGTCTTTTTTTAGGTACAAAAAAAGCCACCATTTGGTGGCCATCCCCTATCCTTCCCTCATTTTATAGCTAATGTCTGGTAATACTTTGTATGTATATAAGTACACATGTACATTATGATGAACCTAAACTTTAAAAATTACTAGTTCCATAGTACAACAATTGTATGACTCATTCTCAGTCACAGAGATAACATTCACTCTATAAAATTACCAACTAATATTGTCTACATAAGATCAACAGTCCAGTTAGTAAACTGAATAGCATCTTCTATTTTTCTTAATTCACAAGACATAGAATCAATTTCTTTTTGAAGTTTTTTAACATCAACATTACTAAGTATTTTAATTTCACTTCTAGATGCTCTTGGAATTACGTTGCTAGCACTGTTAGCTAGATTTCTATAAGAATTTATTTTCTTTGTAAGAACATCTCTTTTAGCAATAAGTTCTGTTAAAGTAGAATTGTTATATTCAGTTTTTGTATTACAATTAGTTAAATTTATTCTACTTATAAGAGTTTCTAAATTATCATAACTTGTATTTAGCTCTTTCAAAAGTTCCTTTGGACTTTCCAAAGAATCTTCGCCTTCTTGAATAACTGCATTCATAGAAAGTCTATATTCAAGTTGTGATATTTTTTTATTTAAATCTGCTCTTTCTTGTAAAGCTTGTGCAAGTTTCATAAAATCACCAGTACCTTTCAAATACTATTCTATTATATATTCTCTTCCCTTATCGCCTCAAGTATATTTTCTTTTTTAATTTTTCTAGTTGAATACATAACAGAAATTAACACAATAACAAATACACCTACAATAGCTATAATTATACTATTCCATGGTATTATTGTCTCATTAAAAGTTACAATAGATTTAGACATATCATTTAAATAAAATACTATTACAAAGCTTACAGGAAGTGCATAAAGTAGTGATTTAAGTCCAAAGAATAAGCTCTCACAAAGAAGCATTTTATTAAATCCATGACGAGTAAGTCCCATACTTCTTAACATTGCAAACTCACTTTTTCTTAAATTCATACTCGTACTAATTGTATTAAACACACTAGTAACACCAATAGATGTAACTAAAACTACAAATCCATAAATCAAAATTTTAAGTGCTAAAAGTATACTCTTTGTCTGTTTTTGCTCTTCACTATAATTATAATAATAGTAAGATGTGTCATACTCTTTAGCTTTGTTTTCTAAAGTTTCTCTAAATGAAACATCATCATCAACATCTAAATAAACCTGTGAATAAGCACTATGAATAAACTTACTTAAATCACCAAAGTACCCCATAGGAACAATAAATACAAAATCATAAAGTTTTTTAAATATATAATCATTATAATATTCAAAATTAGCTATATAATAATCATCAATTTTATATTTACAAGAAAAATCCCACTGTCCATCAGATGTTATAAATTTTTCACATAAGTCAACTTCCTTATTAAAATTATTATTATATTTATTAAAAACATCTTTTCTAACAGAATCTTCACCAAATATAGTCATTGTATAACTATTAAATAATATTGGTTTAACTTCTTTTTTACCTATCTTATTTAAAATCTTATTGTAATTATCCTTGTCGAATTCATAAATTGCAACTTGTATTCCATCACCATAAGCCTCTATATAATCCTTAATTATGTTATAAAACTCTGGAGTATATATACTTTTATCTTTGATATCTAAACTAGTGTCTAAAGAATATGTGTGTATGGACATATAATTAGAAACATTTTTATCTTTAACTATATCTTCCATAAATTTTTGAACCTTATTACCAGAATAACGATCAAGGTTAATTATTGCATCGCTATCAATATAATCCATATAAGTATCAGCACTCTTTGTCATATAAGTCATATACGATGAAAAAGTAATAAACAACACGATACTAACAAAAAGCGATAAAACTGTTATTCTATATTTCTTTTTGTTTCTTTTTATATTCTTTAGTGCTATCTCGCCCTCTATACCAAATATTTTTCTAATAAATTTTGGTGTCTTAAGTTTCTTTGCCTTTATTTTTATATCATCACTTTGTCTAAGTAGTTCAACAGGGCTAAATTTACTAGCACGATGTGCTGGAATAAATACTGATATAAATATTGTAATAACCATAAAAATTAAAGGTATTATTACAAATAATGGATATGCTGCCAGTTTAAGCGTTGTACCAAGCATATCAGAAATTAAATTGTTTATTATAAGAATTACTAAGCCTATTCCAAGGAAAGATGCTACAATACCAAGTAACATTCCTATAATACCAACTACTAACGCCTCAAAGAAAACTGTTTTTCTTATCTGCCTTTTAGTAGCACCAACACTTGATAAAAGTCCAAATTGTCTTTTTCTTTCCATTACACTTATAGCAAAAGAGTTATAAATCACGATTGCGCATCCTATTGATAAAATTGTTAGTACAAATACTAAAAGTGTTACCATAGTAGAAGTTAAATTTGAAAACTTGCTTGCACCATAAAGTTCGAGTAAAGCCACATTTGTTGATGTTGCATTTGGAGAAAGATTAAATTGTTTTGTAATATTTTCTACAACATCATAAGTATCTTTCATCTTTTTCATGTATAAGAAACAGTTCATATGATCTTTATAGTTATTCTTGTTTAAAGTAATTACATTAAACATATTATAGTAGCTATAAATATCATTTTCAATAATTCCTACAACTTTAAAACTCTTGCTACCAGCTACTTTTTTTTCTAGATCATTATACATTGAAATATTATATACCGGAATATAAGAATCACCATCATAGTAATAATATAATTCTATATTCATAGTTGATCCAAGCTTATATTTTTCATTAAGTGCTTTTGGAATTAGTATTTCATTTTCATTCTTTGGCATTCTTCCTTCAAGCAAAGTTAAATGTTTAAAATAGCCTTCATTTGCTGCCACAAAAGCTAAAGTATATTCACTATCTCTATACTCATATTCGGAAAAGCCAAGATAACTACTATATTCTATCCTATCTATTTTGTCATTTTTAAGTAGTTTTGAATATTCATCGGTACTTAAATCCAAAACATAAGCGTGTTGATCTCCAGAATATTTTTTTACACTTTCAATAGCGCTTTCTCTTGCTGAAGAAATCAAAAGACCTATTCCAAGCATCAATGCACATGACAACATTATTCCAATTATTGTAACAAGTGTTCTTCTTTTATTTAATTTAAGATGTCTAATTGTTAATTTATTTAATACGTCCATGTTATCTTACTCTCTCATCTGACACTATTTTTCCATCATCGATAGTAATGATTCTATTAGCACTCATTGCGATGTTATAATCATGAGTTATCATAATTATTGTTTGATTATATTTCTGATTAGACAACTTTAAAAGATCCACTATATCTTTACTGGCTTTTGAATCAAGGTTACCAGTTGGTTCATCTGCTAAAAGAAGGCAAGGTCTATTCATAAGAGCTCTTCCAATAGAAACTCTTTGTTGCTGACCTCCAGATAACTGATTAGGTAAGTGTCCTACTCTATTTTTAAGCCCTAAAATATCTACAAGTTCATTTAAATATTTTTCATCTGGAACTTTACCATCCAAAAGTATTGGAAGAGTAATATTTTCAGTAACATTAAGTGTAGGAATCAAATTGTAAAACTGATAAATAAGTCCTACTTCTCTTCTTCTAAATATAGCAAGCCTATCTTCACTAAGACTATATATATCTTCTCCTCCTACATAAATTTTTCCACTAGTAGGTCTATCAACACCTCCTAATAAATGTAAAAGAGTACTTTTACCACTACCACTTGCACCAACAATAGCAACAAAATCACCTTTTTCAACTGTAAAACTAACATCATCAAGAGCTTTAACTAAAGTCTCACCTTTACCATATCTCTTACATAGATGTTCAACTTTTAATATTTCCATTCTTTCACCTCAATAAACACTATACTATATTTTTATTACACTTAAATGACTTTATTATTACAGTTTAGTCACTTACTTTTCTTCTTATGTCTTTAAGTATCACTTGATTAACATCAAAAGAGGCATCATTTTTAATAGTTATCAAAGTTCCACCACGTTGCTCTTCTTTAGAAGCAATATTATCATAAGTAATATAAAAATTATTTTAAATATTTTTCTCTTCATAAAATCGCCATCCATTTATAATATATCAAAATTTAATTACTAAAAAGTGACAACATTATCACAAATTTGTCATAAGTTATTTTTATAAAATTTGATAGAAAAACATGTTCCATTTTCACTACTTTCTGCAGAAACACTAGCATTTTCCATACCAAGTACTTTCTTTGCCATATAAAGTCCTATGCCTATACTGTCTTTATTACTACTTCCTTTATAAAATCTTTCAAATATATGCGGTAAATCTTTCTTAGAAATACCACAGCCATTATCTTTAATAGAAAGTTCAGTATAAATTGGTGTATCAAGAGAAACAATCTCTATTGTGCCACCCTTAGGAGTATGTTCATAAGCATTTTTAATAATGTTTGATAAAGATTCAACTGTCCACTCTAAGTCTATTAAAAGTTTGACACCAGTTATATTTATAATTATGTTTTGTTCTTTAAGTTCCATAGAAATTCTAAGTGGTTCAAGTGCCTTTTCAACAAGTTCTTGAATTGAATATTCTTTTATAACTAATTTATCGCTACCACTTTCAAGTCTAGACATTTTCAAAAGTGTTACAACAAGCCATTCAATTCTTTCAAGTTGTGTTCTGTTTTTCATAAGGAATTCTTTTTTACTCTTGTCTTTCTCTTTTTCTAAAAGAATATCATTTATTATATACATACTAGTAATCGGAGTCTTAATTTGATGGGAAATATCTGAAAGTGTTTCCTTTAAGTATTCTTTTTCTTTAATATTGTATTCACTGATTTCTTTAAATTTTGCAACAACTTTAAATGTGTCACTTTTTAGCGTTCCAAAGAGTCCTTCTTTGTAGTTTCGAATATCAATTAAATAATCTTCGTTTAGCATATTATTTATACAGTTACATATAATATTTATTTCTTTATTCATATAATAAATAAAAGTTAAAAAAAGGATATTAAAACTTAAGAAAATAAAGAAAATTACAAGTAATACTTCTCTAGATAAAGAAAAGAAATTGAATAGCAAAATAGTTGAAGCAAGAATTATAAAGTCAAAAATCAAAAATATTTTTACTTCACGATATTTAAACATATTATTCACCTAATTTATATCCTATATTTCTAACAGTTACTATTATTTTTGGGTCTTTTACATCATCTAGTTTTTCTCTTATCCTCTTAATATACACAGTTAAAGTATTATCATTAACAAAATCACCACTTACATCCCAAATATTAGAAAGAATACTTTCTCTAGTAAATACCTTATTAGGATTACTTATAAATATCAAAAGAATTTTATATTCAAGTGCTGTCAAGAATACCTCTTTCTCATTCCTATAAACCTTAGCACTTGATGTATCTATTTTTAAATTTTTATAAGTAATAATATTACTCATTTTTCCATACCTTTTTAAAACATTTTTAATTCTTAACACTAATTCTTTAGCTCTAAACGGTTTGGTTATGTAATCATCTGCACCAAGATCTAATCCTTTTAAAACAGAGATTTCAAGATCTGCTGCTGTTAAAAAGATAATAGGAACATCACGTATTAGTTTAATTTTTTTAAATACTTCAAACCCATCAATATCAGGTAAGTTTATATCTAAAAGTATTAGTGATACTTCTTCATTAAAATTTTCTACAGCATCCACTCCTCTTTCAAAAGATTTAACTTTAAAACCTTCTTGTTCTAAATAATAAGACAGTCCATCTCTAATAGAAAAATCATCTTCAACAAGCATTATCATATAATCACCAACTCACATAAATACTATACCATATTTTATCGATAATAAAAAATGACTTATAAAAATTAAGTCATTTTTGTCTTAATTAACTTTACTTAACATTAACGCTATTTAACATAACACTTGGTACTCTAGACTCAAAATGCATTTTTTTCTTAGTAATTGGATTTATAATATCAAGAGAATAAGCATGAAGCATAAGCCTTTTAGCATTTTTATCTTTAATACCATATTTATTATCTCCAAGTATTGGATGTTTTATATCGCTTAGTTGTACTCTAATTTGATTTCTTCTCCCTGTATCTATTTTAATTTTTAATAAAGAATATTTATCATTTGATTTAATTTTTTCATAATGGGTAATGGCAAGTTTTCCATCTTTTTCATTTGTAGAATACGTAAACAGTGATTTGTTTTCTTTTAAATAAGATTTAATAGTACCTTTATCATTAGTATTTCCTATTACCACAGCATAATAAATTCTGGTAGCAATATCATTCCAATTATCTTGTAAAAGCATTTTAACATTTTGATTTTTAGCGAAAAGTACTACTCCTGAAGTATCTTTATCAAGTCTATGAACGATAAAAATCTTTCCGTTGCCATTTTTCTTTTTAACATATTTTGATAAAGCACTGTAAAGATTATTTTCTTTATCGTTATCTTTCTCTGTAGCGATTGTTAAAATACCACTTGGTTTATCTACTACTATTATATCTTTATCTTCATATATTATCTTAATATCTCCTATCAAGTTTGATGTAAGTAAAGTATTCCTAATAGACACTTTATCATTTAAAGAAAGAACATAATCATGCTTAGTAATCACTTTATTGTTTACTAAGACCATCTGTCTTGTTAGCAATGACTTAACATTATTTTTACTCTTACCGACAAGTTTTTCTCTGAGAAATGAAAACAAATCTCTTTTATCCTTATCAACTGTATAATCCATAAAACACCACCTAGATAATTATAACATTTAAAAAGAAAAAGAAAAAGATTAGATAATTTCTAATCTCAAAACATGACATTACTAAAATGTTTTTGTAAGTGTTTTTTCATTTTCGTAATATTCACTGGGTATTTCTGAATGAAACTCTATACTTCCATCTTCATTTTTCTTTACTTCTGTAACATTAAATGTTGGAAGTGGTTCTCTAACCTCTTCTTCTTTTGTAATGCTTTCAACTTTTAAACCATTAACTTCATAATACTCGCTAGGTATTTCTGAGTGAAATTCTATACTGCCATCCTCATTTTTCTTTACTTCTGTAACATTAAATGTTGGAAGTGGAACATATTCTGTAGCTACTGGTCCAAGTCCAATAATATTAAGTTCACCATTATCATAGTTTTTATCATTCTTTTTAATTAAATGATAACCAAGTGCAATAGTACCAATTGTTACACCTACCGCAACACCCTTAACAAATTTATTCATATAACCATCCCCCTCAATTAGTAGGCAAATTATATCATATAATTACTTATTTGTCAAGTTTTCGTAAAATGTGAAGTTGGCATCAGAGTAAATTGGAATATAATTTTTATCAAGTTCTAATACTTTATTTAACTTATTTGTATTGTAAATAAGAACATGAGTTATGCCATATTTTGAAAATGTATCTTTATAATTATCAAAAATTTTCATTCCATCTATAAATGCTGTACACCCTTTATTAAATTCTTCTGTATAAAGATCTGCTCTTGAATCATAAAAGACTGGAATTTCTTCAAATAACAAATAACTTCCAAAATTATACTCATTGAAAAGCTTAATATTTTTAACATCAAGATTATTTTTAATATAAGTTGATACTCCTATTGGATATTTTTTTGGATTAACATAAGGGACTCTATAACTAGATTTAACATTTAAAACAGAAAATAAAATCATAAACAATGACAATGAAACATAAACATACCCAGTATCGATAACATCTTCTAATTTTATAGTAGTTAATCTCTTATCTATAAAGCTTTTCAAAATTCTAGCTATACTATAAAAGCCCAAAACTAAGAATAAAGCAAAACTTCTATTTGATAAAAGACTAAGTAAGAAGAGTCCTCCAATAAAGAAAAAGTCTTTAAGTTTAATTTTCATACTTCCTTGAAATAGTAAAAATACAAGAGCAAAAAATATTATAAATACAGCTGGACTATTACTTATTGTAATTGGTAAGTGTTCACTAATATACGACATAGTAACACCTTGTCTTGTATTATAAAAATAAGTAAAAGGAACTAAAAAGTTAGGAGTTAAAAAGCCAGTTACTAATACAAGTAAGACTGCAAGTAAAAGTTTTTTGGTATTTTTTGCTTCTTCTACAAGAATGACCCCATCACTTATATTTCTTTTTTCTTTATAAGTACTTATCTGCTTCTTGAATTTATTTTTTATATAGTAAACTAAATCTTGTACTAAGTATGGGAGAAATAATACAAATATAAATGGCCATATTGCTAAATGTACATTAGCAATTAGTAAAGAAAAAACAAAAATATAAATAAAATATTTTTTCTTTCCTGTTTCTCTAAGCATTTCTATTGAATAAAGAATCAAAAGAAGAAAAATATAACTGACAAGCTGAGCCCTTGCTGTAATAAAGTTTCTAAAGCACATTCCTAATATTATTGTCATAAAGTAAGAAAGTCCTCTATCTTTAACTATTTTATTTGTAGTCACATAAAGAGTTACAAACAAAGCAAATGCTAAGACTATACTAGAAATATATAACCCATGAAAACCTGCAAAATGATAAATAAAATAAATTGCTAAATCATATAGCCAGTGTGGATATGTATAAGCAAGATTTGGAATAAAAGAAAAATGTTCTTTCATATCTATTCCATTATTAAATATCGTCTGTCCAACTTTTATTGTATAAAATGTGTCATTTTGTAATTCTCTCGTAGTAAGAATTATTGCAAGAGAAAGGAATGTAATAATCATTACACTCCAAAATATTATTTGTTTTTTGTTTTTATTTTTCATATTATCACCAATAAAATTATACATAAAATCTTAAGAATTAGCAATTTTTAAGATTCTTTGACTATGATTTTTTTACTAGTGCTAATTTTTTGCCTTCATCTTTTGTTTTATTGTCAAACTTTTCTAAAACAGGAGCATAATCTTCTCTTGAACTTAAAATAGTTAATGCCCTACTTTTAATGGGTTCTAACTCTCTTGGATCTTTTTGAAACATCCTTGCAACCTCTTCATGACTGCGTTCGACCCCTCCAAAAATACCTGTTCTATATGCTAAATATTTAAACGTATCAAAACCACATGTACTATATAAAGATAAATACATTCCTTTATTTTCATTATCTGCAAAAAGTGTGGCAATATAGGCTTTTCTAACCTTTTTTAAAGCTTTTGCTTCTATCTGTCTAACTCTTTCACGTGTGCAACCAAGTTGTCTTCCAATTTCTTCTAGTGTCCTTATTCCCTTACCATCAAGACCTAATCTTTCTGTAATAATTAGATGTTGTCTACTGTCAAGAGTTTTCTTATCATTCAACACCCCTACTAAAAAGTCTTTTTGCATTCCACTTATAACACTTTCATCTACATTATCATCACAAACAAGTAAATCTTCAAGCGTCATAACATCATCTTCATCTATTTTCTTATTTATACTAACAACTGGCATTGTAGTTTCACGATAAATTAAATAGTCATTTCTACTAATATCTAATTTTTCTAATATTTCACTTTCAGTAGGTCTTCTACCAAGTTCTAATTCAAGGCTACTTATCCCTCTAGCAATTCTGCCATTTTTAAGAACTCTATGTACAGGAACTCTAACACTTCTACCAGTATCTGCAATACCTCTTGATACTGCTTGTCTTATCCACCATGTAGCATATGTAGAAAACGAAGTATCACGAGAAAGATCAAATGTTTCAATAGAATGAAGTAAACCATTACTACCAAACTGAATTAAATCATCATAGTCAACAGTCGAAGAAAGGAAACTAAAATACATATTAGCAGCTCTATAAACAAGTGGCATATTTACTTCTAAAAGCTTAGAGATAGTATCACTATCACCAGATTCAATTCTACGCATAAGAGCAAGATTAGCTTCACCATACTTTGAAAAATCTATGTTGGAATAATCACCATAATCAGTGTTTTTAATTTTTTCAATGCAACCATAGAAAGGAACTAAAGAAGGATAATTTACCCTTTCTTCTTCATCTAAATTTAATAATAGTTTTTTAACTATTGGAAATCTTCCCATATATGATTTCATCTTCTCATCTGATAATGGACCTACTATAGAAAAATAAGAATTCAAAATTTTAGCTCTTTTTTCATTACTCATAGAAGGATTTGAGAAAAGGACTTTACACTCACGTGAGAAATACAAATACTCGTTTTTTGTACATTCACTTTCAATTTGCCTCTTAATAATTGATTTTACTTTTGCTACAATAAGTTTTGGATCTTTTTCTTTTGACATAACTTTGTCTAACGTGGTTCTTGCATTGCCAATACCATAGCAATTACACATATCAATAAGCTTTTCTCTTAATTTCTCATTACTCATTTTTTCACTTCTTTCTTACACTGTTTTTCTAAAATAAGCTGTTGGTAATTTTACTACTTTTACTTTTCCTTTTGCTTTTTTATCTTTTTTTTCTTCTTCATATTTATGTTTATTCTCCCACTCAGAAGAATCATAAATGAATAAAAGCGGATCATATAATTTATCGTTTTTAAGTTTTTTTAAGACTTTTTGCTCCAATTTCTTAGCGCCTCTAATATTTTTTAAAGCTTCTTCTTGAGAGAGTCTTCTCTTATTAAATAACCCTGTCCTGCAAGCTAGATAATTAAATTGCGAATCTTCTGATGAATGCAAAAATGAAATATATGCTCTTCGTATATCTGGCCTTAACTCACTATCCTTTAAATTTAATTCTATTAAAACTGTTTTAATCTTTTGAATAGCTTTACTTTGTATTTGACGAATACGTTCATGGGAACATGAAAATGATTTTGCTACTTCACTTAATGTAGCAGGTCTTCCAGCAGTAAGCCCTAATCTTTCTTTTAATATAAATCTTTCATTTTCATTAAGCATCAAAGAAGAATCTATCATATTCGTAATATATTCACTTTCCATTTTTGAAAATACTTCTTCATCTACTAATTTATTATCTATTAAACTAAAATCTGCAAGGGTATTAGTTTGTCTTTCTCCATTAACATTTTTATCAACACTAGTTACACCAAGCATAATCTCACAGTAGATTAAATAATCTTTTCTACTCATTTTTAAAAATTTTAGTATTTCTTCCTCAGATGGAAAATGTCCAAGTTCTTTTGCAAGTGCTTCTATTTCTCTTTTTGTTTTTTTAGCAGCTTCTATTCTATGTACTGGCACTCTAACATTCCTTCCAGTATCGTCAATACCTCTTTCAATAGATTGTTTTATCCATAATGTTGCATACGTAGAGAAAGACTTACCTTTACTTAAATCAAAACATTCTATTGCGCGAAGAAGTCCTTCATTTCCTAATTGGATTAAATCATCAAAATCTAAAGATGAAGAATTCTTTACATTATAATGAGAATGTGCAGCCCTATTAACTAAACCTTTGTTGAAAAATAATAATTTTTCTATTGCTTGACTATTACCAGATTCCATCATGTGCATAAGTTGGTCGTTTATTTTAGTGATATTTTCTGTCACATCAATATTATTTATTTCATCTTCATTATTTGGGGAATAGCTAAGAAAAGAAACAAGTGCTGGATACTTTTCAAAAGAGCTAGAATCATTAGAACCATATTGTTTACTAACAAAATCTTTTACCTTAGGAAATCTTCCTTGAATTGACAAATAATCTTCACGAGAAAGTGGCCCTACCGTTTCAAATAAATTATTTATTATTTTTAACTTCTTAGCATCATCATAATATGGATCAGTAAAAAGATTTCTATACACTCTAGAAAAATATAAATTCTTATTAGATGAAAATTCTTTTCTCATTTCGATTTTTAAAAGCGATTTAGCTTTTCTTAATGCATTTTCATAATATTCTTTAGAACTACTACTTTTAGTATTACTTGCATACGAAATAGCACCCGTAACAATTTTTTTAGAAGCTAAAATACCATAACTTTCACAAAGAAGTATTATCCTTTTCTTTATCTCCTCATTTGTCACTTTGATCACCCCTAAATGTGAACGTTATTATAACATAAAAAAGATGAAAAGAAAAGATTTTTTATTTAAATAAAGTTCGTAAAAGCTCATTTTCAGTTATATATTTTCCCTCAAAATAAAACAAATGTATTTTATCTCTATGCATTTCTTTGACATTTTTTATAATTTTTCTTTTCTTATAATTAAGGTTATAAAGATATCTTTCTAGCAAAAACTTATTAAAATATTCTTTTCGTCTATTAAACTCATCGAAAATTTTAAATGCAAGTAAAAAAAAGACAAATATGAAAAAATATGAACTAAAAAAATATAATGTCAAGCAAAAAGTGAAAGCATACATCACAAAGGAAATAAACATTGTTATATTGTAACTTCTTCTATATGCAAATATATAACATAGTAATATGTCAAGAAGCCTTCCTCCATCAAGTGGATATATAGGTAAAAGATTAAAGATAAGTAAAAAATAATGGAAATCACTAATGTTTTTTACTCCTAAAAAAGTTAATAAGTAAAAGTAGATAACTTGAAAGATTGGACCCATAAGCATTATCAAGAGTTCTTCTTTCAACGGTTTATTTATAATAACATCAAATTTAGTAATTCCACCAAGTGGATATATATATATTTTATCTGTATTCCACTTATAATGTTTAGCCATAAGTAAATGTCCAAATTCATGAACAATAATTAAAGACATATATATGATTATTTTTTTAAAGTTTGCAGTAAAAAAAGTTATAAAAAGGAAAAAATAAGTAAATGGTGATATATAAATATTTTTATATAAAATCTTTATAATCTACATACTTCCCATCTTCTTTAAAAACTAAGTAAATATGCTTATCTTTCGCCTCTCCCACAAAGCTTCCTTTAGTTAAATGATCATAAAGTTTAATATCACCAACATTTATATTGCAATACCATATATCTACACCATTTTCTCCTTGTACTATAACTGTATTACCATAATCTGTTTTGTCACCAATAAATATTACTACACCATTTTCTAAAAGTGGTACTAAATAATTTGCATTAACTTCCAAAGAAACTCCATCTTTGTATGCACTACTTTTACTATATATTAACTTTTCACTAAAAACACGTTCTTCTCCTGGCACTATATCAATAGGAAAAATACTACCGAATTTAGAATTATACCATTTGGTAATTGTGGCAAAAGAAATAGTATTGTCATAGACTTCTTTATAAACATTTTTTTTAAAATTATCATTTACTTTGGCACCTATAAGAAAAGAAAGAAAAAGAATAAAAGAAATTAGTATTTTACTAACAAATACTTTAGCAAATGTCATGGAACTATTCATTCCCTTATTGTTAAAATTGTTATTTTTCTTTTTATTTAAGTATTCCTCAATATTCCTATATTCATCCACATAAATCACCCTCTAATAATAAATATTAGACTTATTATTTAATAGAACCAAAGCTAAAAGAAAATTTGCTTTTATTAAAATTAAAAGCAAAATATATGATTGCAAAACTTACACTAGGTAAAATATTATTTAATATTTGAAATATTAGAAATGTAATTTTAAAATCAATAAATCCAAAAAGGCAAAGTAAAAGATAATAACATAAATAATATATCAAATAAAAGGAAAGGAAAAACAAAAGAAAATTTCCTATATCTCCTGTAAATTTTTTTCTTAGTATATCGGAAAAGCAAAATATTATAATAAAAAGGAGAAAAGTAATTGAAATATTATTATTTATAATTACTCCAAAAAGAAACAAGAATAAATAAAATAAAAGGTCGAGTTTTTTGTGAAAATACAAATATGAAATAAGATAAGAAATAGAAAAAAATGAACATAAAAACTTGGTATTTAAAAGAACAAAATCCAAGATTATCATAAATATTCCTATCATGGAGCATTCCTCTTAAGAACTGCTACAAATCTTAAATTGTCAATATCAGACGCAAGAAAAACCGTTGCAACATTACTTGTATCATAATAATCTTTTTCTATTTCAATTATAGTGCCAATAATTATTCCACTTGGAAATTTTGTTGTTAATCCACTAGTTACAATTTTATCCCCTACTTTAACCTTTGAATCTTTGTCTATTCCTTCTATGATCATTTTATTATTAGAAACCGTTAATATTTTATTTAAAATTTCTTCTCCTACTACTTTAACTGATATGTTATTGTATTTACTACTGTTAGTAATAAGTTTAACAACAGAAGTATAAAAAGTGGTCTTCTCTATAGTACCAACAAGACCGTTGTAATCGACAACAGCCATACCTTCTCTAATTCCATCTTTTTCTCCTTTATTTATAGTTATTTCATCTAGAAAAAAGTCGTTTTTTCTTTCTATTACAGCAGCATAAACATAATCATAATCAGTAAGAGAAAAATCTATATTCAAAAGTTTCTTCATACTCTCATTTTCTTTTTCAACTTCATCTTTAAGTGTAACAGTGAAATTTTTAGAAGGAATATAATCAAAAGAGAAAAAAAATAAATCACGGAAATATTTTTCAATATATATATGATTATTAACAGTTAAATATGAAAGTACTGTTAAAACAATTACAATAACTATAAGTAAGTTTTTCTTTTTAATTTTCTTTCTACTTTTCACGTTAATCACCCATTTATAATTTGCCCATTATCTTTAAAACTATAATAATTATTATTGCCAATTATTAAGTGATCAATTACAGGAATTTTATTGATTTTTCCAATATTAACAAGTGCATCTGTTAAAACAAGATCATCGTTTGAAGGTTTTACATCTCCACTTGGATGATTATGAGCGCAAACAATATTACTAGCAGAATAAAGATATGCATATTTAAAAACTTCACGTGGATGAACAATACTTTTATTAACTGTGCCAATAAATAAAAGTTTCTTACCAACCATATGCTGTCTATTATCAAAATAAAAACAGTAAAATAATTCTTGCTTTTTATCATTGAAAAGATTTCTAACGTTTTCATAAATCATTTCTGAATTTATAAAAGAAGTTTTCTTAACAAAATCATCTTTTGAAAAAATCCTTTTCCCAAGTTCAACAGAAGAAAGAATAACAAATGCCTTTGCCTTACCTATTCCTCTTATAGAAGTAAGTTTATTCATGGTCACTTCTCTTAAATCAGAAATTTTAGAAAATTCTTTTAAAACAGAAAAAGACAAATCTTTTACAGAAGTATTTTTAGTGCCTGATCCTAAAAGGATTGATAAAAGTTCTTCATTAGATAAAGATTCTACTCCGTACATTTCCAATCTTTCCCTTGGCCTTTCAAATTCAGGTATATCTTTTATTTTCATATTATCACCAATAATATTATTATCGATAACTTTTTAAATTCCTAAAACAATTTCTTCATAACTTGATAAAACAACATCACTTATTGAAATAAGATTATCTTCATTTTCAACTTCACTTATCAAAAGATCATACTGTTCAAGATTACTAACAAATTCAATATTATTTATTACTGTAGGTTTTATATAGACTTCTATATCTTTTTTTTCATAAATATTTTTTATTTTATTTGCATTGCTTAAATCTGTTGTTATTCCTACATAAACATTATACATATTGTTTTCATTAACTATTAAATAATCTGTATTGTTTTTCATATCACTGCTTATACTGTCAACATTTTCAAAACTAGCTATTTGAAGTAAGTAGGCATTATAACTGCTACTAGATAAATTGTTTCTATACGTTGAATATACAATCTGTGCAGAAACAAAGCCTAAAACAATTGCAATAGTCAAAGGAATCCAAAAATTTTTTTTCATTTTATCACCAAGACAAATATATCATATTGATTTGTCAAAAAAAGGCAAAAAAAATCAAACCCGAAGGTTTGAAATTAATTATTTTCTTTATTTCTTTTTTCTTGTTTTCTTGCATCACGACAAGCTTTACATCTTTTTGGTTCGTTAGTAAAACCTTTTTCAGCATAAAAAGCTTGATCTCTAGCTGTAAAAACAAATTCAGTACCGCAATCAACGCATTTGATTGTTTTATCTTTGTATTCAGTTTCTGCCATTACTATCTCCTCCTTAATCAGTAAAATAATTGGACCTGCTACCTAGTTATCTTTTCTTTTTTAACGAAGAGAGAATAATTAGAAATATTAAATCCAGTGACTACATCACGGAAGTAATTATAGCATACCAGTAAAAATTATGCAATAACAAAAAAGGTTATGTCTAGAAATTAAACATAACCCATTCTGGTTTAAATATTAAAAGTATTCCCATTAAAAGCATGATTATACCACCAATTAGTGATGAATATTTTCCTACTTTTGTACTTGCAGTAGTTATATTAAGAGTTGCAACTGCAATAATAAATACAACCATATCGTCAAGCATATAAAAGATTGTGTAAATAATTAAATAAAGTATTCTTGTAAATCCAGTGACATTGTTAATAGCAAGAATTTCCGCAAATGTTGCAGGGAAAACTGTAGAGCAAGCAAGTTCAACAAGATTTACTGATACTGCTAGAACTATTACGCCAAGAAGTGCTAACCACAAATTTTTCTCAGTAGTAAACTTTTTAATTCTAGTAAAAATCTTTTTACGTTTTTTTTCATCAACTACATGACATCCTGCTTCATCTTTTCTAGTATCTAAATATTTTTTAATATTGAAAAGCCCCACTACTAATGCCACTACTCCGATAACACTACGTATCATTGGTACAGATATTACTGAAAAAATAGCAGTTATTCCGAGCATAGATAGAAAATACACGAACCCGGAAGTAAACAAAAACACAATACCTAAAAGAAGCATTCTTTTCTTATTTTTCATTCCGAAAAGCATGTTAATTAAAAACAATAATACCCACATAGCGCATGGATTAAAACCATCTACTAAGCCTAAAATAACAGCTACAAGGCCAATGGAAACTTCTTTTGCATCTACTCTTCCTAAAAGTGGAATATCTTCTTTATCTTTTTCTGTTATAACCTCATTATTCGTAACAAGATCCAAGTACTCCCTTATTTTAAGTTCTATCTTTTCTCCAACATAATCATTATAACCAACATAGCTTTCTTTTCCTACTACGGTAAAAGGAACACTAACATTTTCTGGCCTTTGAAGTAAAGATTTAACTGTAAGCATTTTATTTTTATTATCAACATTATTCCAGGTCTCATAATAAAATATATTTACCTTATCACCATAATCATTTTTTACTTCTTCTAAAAACTCTTCTTCCTTCGCACAATGAGGACAACCATCGCCATAAAAGAAATATACATTTATCTTTTCTTCCTCTACTTTTTCATCCAATACTTTATATAGTAAATCTTCATAATTTTTTGAAAGAGCTAACGATTTAACAGGAAGTAAGACTAGGAACAATAGAAGAAGACATTTAAATATTTTCTTTTCCATATTCTACTACTTCCTCTATAAATTTCATAGTATCTTCAAGATTTTTCTCCCCTACCGTTCTTTTAAGTTCTTTTCCATCTTCAAAAGCAATTAAAACAGGTAAAATATCTCCTGGAGTATATTCTTTTACAACATCTTCATCCATATCTAAATCATATGTAACAAACTCAATATTTGAAAATTCTTTTTCAACATTACTCCAAAATTTATTCATAATTATGCAGGCAGGACACCACATTGCACTAATTCTAACTATTTTCAAAATCATCACCTCAAAACAGTAAGTTCTTTATAACACTTGTCAAAAGCCTTTAAGAACTCATCACATTCTTCTTTAGTCGTAAGATAAGAAAGACTTATTCTAACACTAGATGCTGCCCTTTCTTTATCATTAGTAAGCGCTAAGACAGCTCTAGAAATATTTTCTTTTGAAGAACATGCAGTCTTAGTAGATATATATATGTCATACTCTTCTAGAGCATGCTGCATTGTCTCTGGTTTAACATTTAAAACGCTTATATTAAGTATATGTGGAATGCAGTAATCATTACTGTTAATACGCACCAAATCATAGTGAGAAAGTTTTTCTTTTAAATAACTGTTAAGTTCTTTAACATGTTCATATTTTGCATCAAAGTTTTCATAAGCAAGTCTAAGTGCCTTAGCAAGAGACACAATAAGAGGTAAACATGGTGTACCACTTCTATATATTGTTGTGCTCTTTCCTCCATGAATAATTGGTTCAAGTGCTATCTTTTCTTTCTTTATAAGACAGCCTATTCCTTTAAGTCCATAAAACTTATGAGCGGAAAAAGATACTAAATCGATATCATCAAGAGATATTTTTTCTTTACCAATACTTTGTGTCATATCCACGTGAAGAAAACATTTTTCATGTTTTTTTACAATTTTTTTAATTTCTTCTATTGGTTGTCTAACTCCTATTTCACTATTAACACTACAAATTGTAACAAGTATTGTATCATCCCTAATTAACCTTTCTAAATCCTCAAGATCAACAAGACCATTATCTAAAGTTTTAACAAAATCAACATCAAAGCCATCTTTTTGTAAATAACTAATAGGTCCATATATTGAAGAATGTTCAAAATTTGTAGTTATAATATGCTTTCCCCTATTTTTGTATTTATCTGCAATTCCTTTTATAGCAAGATTATTAGACTCACTAGAACCGCTAGTATATATAATTTCGTTTTCTTTAACACCAAGGATTTTTGCTATTTGTTTTGTTGAAGCTTCTATTAGTTTATTGCTTTCAAGTCCCAATTTATGAAGAGAATTAGGATTTCCAGGATACTCTATTGCTGCTTTTGAAAAAGAAGACAAGACCTCTTTATTAACTGGTGTAGTAGCTGAGTAATCAAGATATATCATATAATTTGCCTCCTACTTTAATAAGTTATTGTTTTTTTCTACTATGCTATTCATAGTGCCACAAAGTGGATCATTTGGTATCTCAAGAGTATCTCTTACTCCTTTAAGATTCAAAAGAATTCTAACAATTGTAGGTACTAAAAATAATAATGCAGTAGCAATACAACGTTTAACAATCTTACCAGTTGCTTTTTTTAGAATGTCATTATCTTGTTGCAAAACAGCACTGCCAAAATCAACACCAATCAAAACTAGCAAAAGACAAGGTGCAAGTATTCTTATCCAGTTAAGTACATCACTAATTAAATCAAGTGCATCACTAGTAAAAATACCGTTACAATTAACTGCTGTTTCATTACCATGTATAACATTGAACTCAGTATTAAGATTATTATCAAAGACATGTCTAACCTTTGCTTCTGCACATACATTACTTCCTAAAACTAAGATAGAAAGAAAGATCAACATGGCAATTTTAACAAAATTATTTCTCATTTTCTAACCTCCAAATATAAGTTAATTATAGCATTTACATACTCAAAAGAAAAGTTTATTTTTTTACAAAATAAAAGCCTCGATTTCTCGAGGTATTTACAACTTTGGTGACCAGTATGGAATTCGAATCCATGAATGCCGCCGTGAAAGGGCGGTGTGTTAAGCCACTTCACCAACTGGCCAAAAAAATGGCGCCCCAACTAGGACTTGAACCTAGGACCCCTTGATTAACAGTCAAGTGCTCTAACCAACTGAGCTATTGAGGCAAATACATGGTGGGCCTGGGGGGACTTGAACCTCCGACCTCACGCTTATCAGGCGTGCGCTCTAACCACCTGAGCTACAAGCCCACTAAATATGAAGTAATGCTAACTAAGTGCTACTAATCAGCAGTACTTCTAAAGTATATAATATTCTTTTTAATAATGCAAGTATTTTTTTGTTTTTTTGTTAAAAATTCTTTATTTTATTCTAATATCTTTAAAAATTAACCTCAAAATCATCTACAAGGTCAAAATTATAATATTTTAAACTTATCTTATAATAGTTTGTATCATCTTCATTATTTACAAAATTAGTAAGATCCATGTCGATTCCTGTTATTTTGTTATTATTTGAAACAAAGTTAATAACATTTTGCTTATTAAAATAATCTAAAGACAAATCATCACTAGAATCTGTAGAAAAATCAAGCAAATACTTATTCTCTATAATATATGCATCTTCTAATGTATTGTTTTTAATAAGCATACTTGCAATATCCATCAAAACATAATTATCAAAATAGTTAATTTTGAAATATGGCAAAGCAGCATTTTGATATTCACTTTCATCTAAAGAAAAATTCTTTGCCATCACTTTTTTACCATTATCAAGATAATTGATAATATTCTCCCCATTTGATAAATCGAAATCATACTTATCATTAAATCTTTTCCCTGTTATTTTGTACACTTCAGAATTTCTATATATAGTAAATTCAAAATTATAATTGTTTTTATTTATATAAGAAAATAATTCTTTAACATAATTATCTTGAACTGTATTATCATTTTCATCATTATTATTAACATTATTACCATTATTATTAGTATCATTAACTAAATTACCAATATTATTTTTATTAGAATCATTTGTCATACTATTTTGAGAATTGCTTCCACCAACTCTAACAAACACAATTAAAGCTATAAAAACAACTAAATAAACAACTAAAATAAGTCTTGCTCTATAAGTTTTATCTGTAAAAAGAAGCGAAAAATCAAAACCTTTATTATATTTCACTACTATCCCCTAACACTTTCCCAATTAAATTCTTTTTATCAAAACCATTTAAAAACGACCTTACATCCATTTTCTTCTTTCCTTCAAGTTTAACCTCTTCAAGTACTATCTCACCATCTAAAGTTTTTATACCAATACCATCTTTGTAAATATTTATAACTTCACCAGTTTTACCTTCTTTGTTGCTATCACCAGTTCTTGCCTTATAAACTTTAAGAACTTTTCCATCTAAAGTAGTATAAGAGCACGGAACTGGAGAAAGACCTCTAATTTTGTTATAAATGTTTATTGTCTTATCACCAAAGTTTAATACTTCATCCTCTTTTTTGATAATTTTTCCAAATACAACTTCAGATTCATCTTGTTTTATTGGTGTAATTTTTCCATCTAACAATGAAGGTAAAGTCTTAAGAAGTAAATCTATTCCTAATATGCATAATTTGTCATGAAGTTCTCCAACATTCATATCATTTGTAATTTCAATTTTCTCCTGTGTTAAGATATCTCCATCATCAATTCCTTCAGCCATATACATAATAGTAATTCCTGTTTCTTTTTCACCATTCATAATAGCTCTATGCATTGGAGCACCTCCACGATACTTAGGAAGTAAAGATGCATGAACATTAACACACTTATATTTTGGATAATCTAAAATTTCTTTAGGTATTATTTGACCATATGCACAAGTCACAATTAAATCCGGTTTAAGTTCTAACACTTCACTATAATCATTTCTAATCTTAACTGGTTGTAAAACTTTAATATCATGTTCAAGTGCTACTTTCTTAACAGGAGAAAAAACAATTTCTCTTCCTCTGCCAACTTCTTTATCAGGCTGTGTTACAACACCTACAACATTATAATTTGCAATTAAGCCTTCCAAAACAGGAACACTAAATTCTGGAGTTCCCATAAATACTACACGTATATTATTCATATTATCATCCCCTATAAATATCTAATAACATATTAACATTATTTAAAAATTTTTACAAATAAAAATCCCCAAACGGGGATTTATTATTTACTTTTTAATATAGCTAAACGTTCTTCTTCTTCTTTTAACTTTTCTCTATCCATATCTACAATATTTTTAGGAGCTTTGTTAACATAGTTTTCATTACTTAAAAGCTTCTTACGTCTAGCAATTGATTCTTCTAGTTTTTTAATCTCTTCTATAGTTTTCATTGAATCTTCTTTGCTTCCTTCATAATAGTAAGTAATATCTATTAGTGAAGATTTATAATTACTAGCTAGCATATCTTTATTTTCAGCAGTTAATGATTCGTCTTTAATTTTTAGTTGTGAGGTATAAATGCTTTTAATATCATCTTCTACTTCAATTTTAACAAAAGCATCTTTTGTAATACCGTTTGTAGCTTTCATATTTCTAATTGCTACAATATCTTTCATAATTTTCTCAAGTCTAATTCTTTCAGCATCGAAAATATATTTTTTGTTATACTTAGGGAACTTAGAAATCATTATTGATTCAGCTTCTTTAACTGGTAACATAGAATAAATCTCTTCTGTAACATAAGGCATCATTGGATGAAGCATCTTAAGAATATCTGTTAACACTGTAAGAAGTACACTCTTTGTAGTATTATTCATGTTAAATTTAGAAAGTTCTATGTACCAGTCACAGAAATCATCCCAAATAAATGAGTAAAGTGCGCTTCCAGCATTGTTAAATTCATACTTATCGAAATTTTTTCTAACTTCTTTGATTGTATTATTAAGTTTAGTTAAAATCCACTTATCAGGAATAGTTAAATTATCAAGGTTATAATCTTTTTTCTCAAAGCCTTCGATGTTCATAAGTACAAATCTTGAGGCATTCCACAATTTATTTATAAAGTTCCAGTTAGAAGATACTTTCTCTGTATCAAATCTAATATCTGTTCCCATACTTGATGCTGTTGTTAAGTAAAATCTTAATGCATCTGTACCATAATCTTTAATTAAGTCCATTGGATCAATTCCATTTCCAAGACTTTTTGACATTTTTCTTCCTTCTTTATCTCTAATAAGTCCATGAATAATACAATCTTTAAAAGGTCTTGTCTTCATCTGCTTCAAAGAAGAAAATGCCATTCTTGCAACCCAGAAGAAAATAATATCATAAGCTGTTACTAATACATCTGTTGGGAAGTATCTCTTCAAATCTTCTGTGTCTTCTGGCCAGCCTAATGTACTAAAAGGCCAAAGAGCACTAGAGAACCATGTATCCAAAACATCTTCATCTTGAACCCATCCTTCTCCTTCTGGCTTAGTCATTCCAACATATACTTCATCACCTTTGTACCAAGCAGGAATTCTATGTCCCCACCAAAGTTGTCTAGAAATACACCAGTCATGACAGTCTTCCATCCAGTGTTTTAGTATTTTTTCAAAGTTTTTAGGATAGAAATGAATTTTCGTACTAGAATCTTTTTGAGCTTCAAGCAAGTCTTTAGCCATGTCATCCATCTTAACAAACCATTGCTTTGATAAGTATGGCTCTACAACAGCATCAGTTCTTTCACTATGACCAACACTGTGAACCATCTTTTCAATGCTAATTAAAAGATTCTCTTTCTCTAAGTCTTTAAGTAATGCTTCACGACATTCAAAACGATCCATTCCTTTATACTTAAAAGCATTTTCATTCATTGTAGCATCTTCATTCATTACTACAATTCTTTCAAGATTATGACGATTACCTACCTCAAAGTCATTAGGGTCATGTGCTGGTGTGATTTTAACAACACCTGTTCCAAACTCAGGATCTGCATGAATATCCCCTACTATTGGTATTTTTTTATTTACTATAGGAAGTATAACATTTTTACCAATTAAATCTTTATAACGTTCATCACTAGGATTTACTGCAACTGCTGTATCACCAAAAAGTGTCTCAGGCCTTGTTGTAGCAACATCTAAATACTTATCAGTACCATCTATGTAGTATTTTAAATGATAAAAAGCGCCTTCATCATCTTTATATATAACCTCTTCATTAGAAAGAGCTGTCTTAGCGACCGGATCCCAGTTAATTATTCTTTCTCCACGATAGATAATTCCTTCTTCGTAAAGTTTAACAAAAACTGTATTAACTGCTTTATTAAGTCCTTCATCGAGAGTAAATCTTTCACGTGAATAATCAACACTTATTCCAAGTGTTTCCCATTGTTTATGAATGTTACTCTTATGTTCATAAGTCCACTTCCAGCATTCATCCAAAAAAGATTCACGGGATAAACTATGTTTACTAATACCATTTTCTTTAAGTCTTGCAACAACCTTAGCTTCCGTTGCTATTGCAGCATGATCCATTCCTGGAAGCCATAAAACATCATAACCATCCATTCTTTTATATCTTGCAATAACATCTTGTATGCTGTTATTTAGAGCATGACCTAAATGCAAATTACCAGTAACGTTTGGAGGAGGTATAACCATACAAAAAGGCTTTTTACTTTCATCTCCTGCTTTAAAGTATCCCTTTTCTTTCCAATTATTATATTTATCTTTTTCAACCATCAAATGGTCATATTTTTTTTCTAACATTTCAAAACCTCTCTATCTTTCAATTTCAATTTTTCTATTTATCATTTTAATCACTTTATTTATCAAGGAGTCAAATTCATTCTTTTTTGAAGTTGATACATCAACGCTATTTGCAAAGCTTATAATGTTACCAGTTTTTTCAAGTATTTTAAAACTCTCATTAAAGTTAATATCATACATAAAAGCAAGCGTTTTTATAACATTATCACTATTTGTTTTCACATACTTTAAATCAACACATCTTTTAGCTTTAAAACTTGAAAGAACTTCTTTACTAACTTCATCAAAGCCATATTTTTCATTAAAATAGACACTCATAACTCTATAAATATCAACTTTATCCATATCCCTTATCATTTTAGTAAAAAGTACCACCCGTTCATCTTGGAACTTTGGTATTTCATATTTATTATGATATTTAATAGCATTTCTAATGATTTCATCATAGGAAGAATCATCAATAAAATCTCTTATATGGCCTTCATTAAAAAGGTAATTTACACCTATTTCTGCGTGATCTTGTGTTTTCAAATCGTGCCAGTCTTTATATTTTGTAATCTGTTCAAATCTACCAATATCATGTAAAAGACCGATAATCTTAGCAAGAGTTATATAATCATTAGAAAGTTTAAGCATATGAGCAAGTTCATCCATTAAATTAGCTACTTTCAATGTATGATCATACTTTAAATAAATATATTCTTCACTAATATCATAGTTTTTAACATATTTATTAAAGGCTTCTTCTGCCTTCAAGTAATCAATAGCCATAAAAAAAATCCCTCCTCAAATCACTATTTAAGGACGAATTTTTCCGCGGTACCACCTTATTTTGCAACAAAAAGTTACACAACTTAATTATCATTTAACGCAATGAACACGTAATTCTCTATTTACTTAAGAATTATACTCCCCCGCTACCTTCATATGTACAAAACATTAACTTTCACCATTTGTTAACTCTCTTAAGAATTGTACAAATTACTCCTCGGCTTCAACGTATTTACTTAAAAAGTATTATAATATTATTCTAGTTATTTGTAAATCAAAATATTTTTATCTTTACCTATTTTAAAACATAAGGATCACTGCTAATTCCAGTTCCACCTGCTATAACAGCACTATTTGTGATACTGATAACTGGTCTAACATAAGAAGTATCTTTTATATTTTTGCTTAAAATATTACCAGATGTATCAACAACATTTAATGTTTCGGTACCACTATTAGAAAGTGTCCAGTATTCTTGGTTACTACCAATCGTATACATATCACCTATCTTAGGTATACCAACTTTAATATTTAAAATATTGCTGTTATCACAAGTAAAACTATATTTTGTTGTAGGAGTAACTAAGCTTACACAAAAGTCACCTACTACAAGTTTTTTACTATCTTCCTCAGGAAGATTTCCATACCACTCTGTATTTAAAAGTTTACCTATTGTAGTGCCTTGGTTATAAGTCGGTGTAATTATTTCATCAAACACTGTATTTAAGCTTGGAATAACATTTACTTTAACCAATCTAGTATAATTAGTAGTAGTATTTATTATTCTATAAAGTTCTCCAGCAAAATTAACATATTCACCAGCATACCTTGTATTAAGAAGTGTGCCAGTAAGAGCAGTACTTTCGCCTACTAATCTATAAGGATTATCTTTTGTACCTTCACCACCATAAGCATATGTAATGTTTGGATTAAGCACTATTGAAGGTCTTATTCCAACATATGTATTTACACTAGCACTTACAGGATTATTATTAGATATATACCAGTTATCACTTTCACTAGCTTTTGAAATTAACCACCAAGAATAATCACTATTTAAGAATTCTTTTGATTTATCATATTCATAGTAATTAAGTAGACCAACTCTAGACTGCGTAACATTAGAAGTACCTGGCATACCAGAATTTGTAACTACACTATAATTCCAATTAGCATTAAGTAAATAATAATCCGGATTTCTAAGTGTCTTTAAAAATGTATTATTAAGCCAAATATCAACATTACTATTATTAAAATTTGATGAAGCATCATTAAATGGTAAAACAGTTACCACTTCATCTGATATTAGTTTAACTGTTTTATTATTATCGTTATAACTAACAATTCTCCACATTTTACCTGAATAATAAACATAATTGTCAGGAGCATTTCCAGTTATATATCTATCAGCATTGCTATCAGCACCTGTTGCACTCAAGCTAGAAATTTTGTCATATAAAACATTTTCACGTTCTGCAACATATTTATCACAAGATTCTGTATTTTCTTTTAATTTTGAATATTCAACTTTATTTCTCTTCACACACACAAGGCTAGATTCAACTGTTTTCTTACCATTAACATTTCTAATACGAACATCAATATAATTTTTGCTACTATCAATATCTTCAAAACTAGTAAGATCATAAGAAGATGCACCATTGCAAATTACACCATCTTCATCAAACTCTTTTAAGTATTTATTCTTTACTAAAAATTCTACACTTGTGTCAATACATCCACTAGCATTTACTCCTCCTAAATCATCTTTTCTACTATCAGCGTATAAAAGTGCAGCTTTTTCAATTAAATTATAATATTCATCATACTTTTTATTCTTGTTTTCCTTCATTAGTCTTGTTGTGGCAGGAAGTACAATAAGAAGTAAAAGTCCCATTATAACAATAACTGCAATAAGCTCAATTAAAGTAAATCCTTTCTTTTTCATAGACACCATCCTATTCTACAAAAATTATAACACAAGTTTATATTTGTTTAAACAAAATGTTTCTTTATCATAAAATATTATAGGTGATTACAATGTTCAAACCGCAAAAACACAATGCATTTTGTAGATGCGATATTTGTAAAGCAAAAAGAAGAGGAAATGTTTTATATCTTGTCTTTTTAATTTTCCTACTTTTAATTATTTTCTATCAGTCTTTAATACTAATTTTTATTACAACAAAAATAAATGCTATACTTCTTTTCCTAGAATTTATAGCATTCTTATTTATCATTTTTATGGTCGTAATATAAAGCAAATTTCACTACTTTTGAGTGATATAAATAAAGTTTATAAACCTCTTTTGTATTATTAAGCTCATCATCTGTAAATTTAAGTTCTAAAGGCATAAGAAGAATTGCAAGTAAAAGATACATCTCGTGTGACATAAGTTGATATTTAGCAGCATATATTCTGAAAAATGTTTCAAACTCCACCACTTCAAAATTATTTCTAAAAAATGATGCAAGATCATTAACTGGAGAATCAAAGTTAGCTCTATTCCAGCTTATAAGGTATGAGTTATCTCCCACTAAAATATGTGATAAATCTAAATTATTGTGATTAAGGCTCATTCTTTTACTAGTCTTTTCTTTTGCTATTGTATACCACAGTTCAATAAAGTGTTTGCTTAAATCTATTGTATTAAATATTTGTGCAATATTTCTTATTAATAAATATTCACTAGGAGAAAGAAATTTATTTTCATCATACATATAGCAAAGGTTATCGTAATAATTTCTAATTTGTAAAAGTTTATCTACATGATCTTCATAAAAGCATTTCACCTCATCTAGGGAAATGCTTTTATAAAATGTTGTTTTATTATGTAACATACTAAGTATGTACATCATTTCTGTAGCTTTATCTTCATCTTGCATAGGTATTTCATTTATATAAGGTGTCATCTCATAAGGTTCATCATCTTTATCAAGCCTATCAAGTACGTTAAAAAACTGTCTTTTTTTTAAATATTCGTAAACATTTTTTATGTTAGAATTTTCTTTTGGTTTAAAGCAGTATGTACCTTCACAAGTTGTTATTACATGTACCTTTCCTATCTTTTTATATTTTTTAATAGTAAGATTATACTCTTTAGCAATCTCTTTTACACTATTCATCTTTATTACTTGGTATTATTATCTTACTACCAATTTTCATATCACTTAAATCATTATATTCTTCTAGTTGTTCACGTGTTGTATTATATTTAGTCATAATGTTTTCTATAGAATCATTTTCTCTTACTATGTATATACTGTAAGTTGAATATGTTTCTGTTGATGAATCAAATGATGAAAATAATGAGGCTCCATCTGTTTTCATATCATCACTTTCATTTTTTACTAAAATGGTTTTCTCTTTCTTAATGTTTTCAGTATCAACACTGTTTACTGCAATACTTTGAACTTCTTTCTCATTTTCTACACTTTCTACGTCATCCAAAGTCATTTTCTCCTCGCTATCTCTATTTTCTTCACTAGTCTTTTCATCTTTTATGATAGCATCCGCCTTATCTGTGATTTCTTTTTCACTATGACTATCTAAATCATCAAGCTCTAACTTTTCCTTAGTGTCACTTTCCATAAATAAATCATCAAGAGTTACTAAATTATCTTCTTCTTTTTCCTTTTCATCTTCTTTTACTTCTTCCACTTTCTTAAGTTCAAGTTTATCAAGAAGTAAATCAATGTTTACTCTCAAAACCTCTTCATCTACTACTTCGTAAGTAAAATCATCGATATCAATAACTAAGTTTGTAAGATCATATTTATCATCCATAACAATGTCTACAGGTATTTTATAAGAAAAGTCATTTTCAAGTTGACTTGCTGCTGTCATTTTATAGGTTCCTGAGACTATAAAGTCACCTTTAATGCTGTCACTTCCAGAAAGCATCAAAGTATGTTCTAAAGAAATAGATGTTATTTTATTTATCATTGTTTTAAATTCTATGTCCTTTGTAAAAGATACTATTTCATGCATAAAATCATTCCTTTCCTTTCTATTAGAATATATGTAAATTTAAGGAATTTATAACAAAAAAATGTTAACTTTTAATCTCCAAAGTTAACATTTTTATTTCTTCATTTATAACATGTCTTTTATTACTCAAACTGCTTGGAATCATAGAAAGAATATTTTCTTTTTCATCCTTCAAATAAGTATAATATTTATAAAACATTCTATTTTTATTTTCTAACAAGCAAGGTCCAAAATAAAGCTCTTTATAAGAATAATTTTTATTGCCCTTAATAAATTTCATAATTATATAATATTTGCCATCTTCAAGGACAATTGCTTCACTTTCGATAATAAATCCAAGTTTTGTTATTTTTTCTCGCACTTGGTAAAACTTATTGTTAGAGGATATTACAAGTTTTTTTATATTTGAAAGTTTTTCTTTATTATCATTTAATATTTGTATAATAGTATCCATTCCCATACCTGATATTACTATTGTATCAGTATCAGTAGAAATTCTTTCTATTCCATTTGCTTGTTGCACTTTGATTTTATCTTGTAACGAATATTTTTTTATATTTTCTAAAGCTTTTTGAAGTGGTCCTTCATTTATATCTGAAGCAGTTACCACTAGTGTCTCATCATTTTGTAAAAGATATATATCTAAAAGTGCATGATCACATCCAACATCAATAATACTTCTAGAAATCTTATCATCTAAAACAAAATCTGAAACTTTTTGTAATCTTTCACTTAGTTTAATCAATTAAGAAATCCTTTAATTTTCTAGAACGTGATGGATGTCTTAGTTTTCTTAAAGCTTTTGCTTCAATTTGACGTATTCTTTCTCTTGTTACACCAAATATTTGTCCAACTTCTTCAAGAGTTCTGCATTGTCCATCATCAAGTCCAAATCTTAATCTTAAAACTTTTTCTTCTCTATCAGTTAATGTAAGTAATACATTTGTAAGTTCTTCTTTAAGCATTTCTACAGTAGCATACTCTTCTGGAGACATTGTTCTCTCATCTTTAAGGAAATCTCCTAAATGAGAATCATCTTCTTCACCTATTGGTGTTTCCAAAGATACTGGATCTTGAGATATTTTATATACTTCACGAACCTTATCTACTGTTATATTTAGCTTTTTAGCAATTTCTTCTTCTGTTGGTTCACGGTTCAACTCTTGAGTAAGTTGTCTTTGAACACGAGCAAGTTTATTTATTGTTTCTACCATATGAACTGGTACTCTTATTGTTCTTGCTTGGTCTGCAATTGCACGTGTTATAGCTTGTCTAATCCACCATGTAGCATAAGTTGAGAATTTATATCCCTTTGTAGGATCAAATTTGTCAACTGCTTTCATAAGTCCAATATTTCCTTCTTGAATTAAATCAAGGAAAAGCATACCACGACCAACATATCTTTTTGCAATACTTACAACAAGTCTTAAGTTAGACTCAGCAAGCATTTTTTTAGCATATTCATCTCCTTCTTCAGCAAGACGAGCATATTCAAATTCTTCATCTGTTGTAAGAAGGTTAATTCTACCTATTTCTTTTAAATACATCCTAACTGGATCATTTATTTTGATATCTTTAGACATAGTCAAGTCTTCTACAACAAGACTTGATGGGTCTTCTGCATCATTATTGTTATCTGCAGTTTCACTAATTATTTCTATTCCATTTTCTACAAGAGCATTATATAGATCATCAAGTGTATCACTATCTACTTCAAGTCCCTTAAGTTCACCAGCCATCTCTTCATATGTTACATAGCCTTTTTTCTTACCAGACTCTATTAGTTTGTTTTTTCTCTCTTCGATAGTCTTAATTTCTTCTAACATAATATTCACTCCCCGATTCTTAATAGTCTTATCTTTTCAGCAATTTTAGCTTTTTCCATTTCATCAGGCTCTTTTCTCATAATTTCATTTAGATTTCTTATTTCTTCTCTAACATTGTAGTCACTGATTACTTTAACGTATTCATTTATTGTTTCGTTACTGATTTCATCGCCTAAACCTAAGTTTAAAACTTTTTCAAAGACTATTAACAATTCTTTTTTATCATTTAAATAAGTATAAAAATCAGCTATAACTATATCACCGTATGTATGGTAATAATAACTAATTTCCCCAGCTAAAGCACGCATATCTTTATCAAGAAAATAAAGCTTTTTGCTATCATAAACCTTTATTACTAAAGGATTTATAAGCATAAAATATATAAATTCTAGTGATGCTCTAGTATATTTATCAAGTTTGGAATCTTTTTTTTCTATCAAAAATGCATTGTCGGAAGCCTGTCCCTTTTCTAAAAGAAGAGTATACTCATTTAATTTTTTTTCTAGTGTATTATAACTCAAATTAACTTCATTTGCAAGTTTTTTTAATATTATTTCTTGCCTTATTTCATCTTTTATGTTACTGGTTTCTTTAAGTACCCTATTTACATAGTTGGAAAGTTCAACATCACTTGCAAAATTTACGCCTTCTTTTAATCTATTTATTCTAAAATCACTATAATTAACAGCACCTTCTATCATTGCTAAAAACTTATCTTTACCATTTTTAAGTATATATGTATCAGGGTCATCATCATTAGTAAGTGCTATTACTTTAACATTAAGTCCTGCCTTCTCTAAAAGTTCTCCATTATGAAGTGCCGCATCAAGCCCTGGTTTATCACCATCAAGGCACAAATAAACATTTAAAGAAAGTTTCTTCAAAAGAGAAATTTGATCCTCTGTTAATGCTGTTCCCATAAGTGCTACTGTATTTTTAACACCTATCGTGCTAGCACGTATAACGTCCATAAAGCCTTCCATGACAATAACATACTTTTCAATTCTAACAAACTCTTTTGAAGCATTATAATGATACAAACACGTACCTTTCCTAAATATAGGCGTTTCCTTAGTGTTTAAATACTTACTAAGCTTACTATCAGTATATATTCTTCCACTAAATCCAACCGTTCTACCATTCCTATCATCAAGTGGGAAAATAATTCTGTTAATAAAAACATCTATATCCCCATTAGCAAGGCCAATATCATTGAGTGTATTTACATCATATTTTTTTTCTTTCAAAAACTTTTGTAATTTATCTTTAGATTCAGTAGCAAGACCAATTCCAAATTCTTTTATAGCATCACTATCTATTCCTCTTTTACTAAGATACTCTCTTGCTTCCTTGCCACTATCAGTAGTAAGCATAAGCTGATAATACTTCCCAGCAAGTTCATATATATCATAATACTTTGTATATTTATTACTAACTGTACTTGAATCACTTATCTTTACACCTGCTTTATCTCCAAGTGCTTTAAGTGCTTCTCTAAATGAAACATTTTCAATTTGTTCATAAAAGTTAAAGACATTACCACTATTATGACAACTCCAACATGTATAAGTCTGTCTTCTAGGGTCAACACTCATAGAAGGATTTTTATCATTATGAAAAGGACAAATTCCCCAGTAATATTGCCCTTTTTTAGTAAGTGAAACATAGTTACTTACAAGATCAACGATATCAATTTTGCTTCTAATTTCATTTATAACATTTTGATTATCCATAAAAATCCCTCATGACAAGATATATTATACACCAACAATTACAAAATTCTATAAAAAACTACTTTTGTTATACACAAAAAGAAAAGAATCTTACTAAGTAAGACTCTTATAAACATAAATGGTGTCCCGGAAGGGATTCGAACTCTTGACCGACGCCTTAGAAGGGCGTTGCTCTATCCAGCTGAGCTACCGGAACATGCATAACCAAAATACATATTAGATTATACATTACTTTTTTAAATTATTCAACATTTTTTACATTTTTTTTGCAAATTTCTTTTTCTCCCACTTTAAATACAACTTCTTGTACGTTATCATAGCTTGAAAAAACGGAATAACTTATCGAGTAAACCACCTCTTCTAAAATACTATCCTTATCCATAAATATACTATTATTAAAGTTAAGAATCATTGAATCATTCTTAATTTCATAACTAATAAGCTCTATATTTTTATCAAGTAAACTTATTAAATTAGGCTCAAATATATAATTACTACTTAGTTCATCTATAATAATTTTTACCTTTTCTCTTTTATCATTAACATATTTAGTAATTGGTACATAATAAGTATTATCATCTATATTAGAAATATAATATATAACTATTTTAGATATATCAATGAAATTTTTAAGTTCTATACGTTTGTTAATACCATATTCCTTTGTAATTATATCAGGTATATTTTTGGGAAATAGTCTTGATATATTATCTCCTTCTACATATATAACTACCCCGTTTACTCCATCTAATTCTAGTATAGAAAAACTAATTGATTCCACTATTTTCTCTATTTCCTGATGATCTATATCCAAAAAACCTTTAGAAAAATTTAAATATGCAATATTCTCATCAACGTTAACATCAATTAACTCAATATTTTTAGGGATAAGTCCATAAAGTCCATCTGGAACAGTTGAATCTCCACCAATTGTAAGTTTATTGATAATATCTTTTATAGTAGTATTCAAATCTTCATTTTTTACTTTAAAATTAACTTTTGTAAGTTGTGAAGATTCATTTACCAAGTAAATACTTATATCCCTAGGTTTTGAATATTTTACAATGTTTCGACTTTTATTAGATGTTATATTAGAGGGAATAAGATATATTGATAATAATATAAGAAGAACAAATGTAGTAATAAATATTTTTCTTTTAGCTTTTCTCTTTAACACAAAGATCACCTAATAAATAATATGTATTATTATAAAGATAATTCTTTTAATTTTATAAGTTCTATAATTGCACCACTTCTTGCTTTTACTCCAAGTTTTTGCATAGCGTTAGATATGTGATTTCTAACTGTTTTTTCGCTTATTGAAAGTTCTTTAGCAATTTCTTTAGTAGTTTTATTTTGTATTAAAAGGTTAAATACTGCCCTTTCTCTACTTGTTAATATACTTTTGATATTATCTCCTCTCTTTCCAAACAAAAATTTCTCATATTATTTTATGAGAAACTCTTTATTTGTTGAGGGGATTTACCCATTGTTACTTAAAGTTTACTGTTACATAAACTTTTTCTTTGTATTCTTCTTGTACTGTTCGCATTATATTGTTAGCAAGTTTAACATCATGATTTTTAGAAATAGCAATTACATTTATTTGATTATTATCTATTTCTACGAATGAATCTACGTTAAGTTTGCTTTTTATTTTATTTTCTAATTTTTCTTCTTCACCTAAAACAGTGTTTAAGTAAGTTAGTTTATCATAGGCATTATTTTTCTCTTCCGTAGTAGCAGTACTACTAGTTAAAATGCTTTGTAAATCCGTCTTTTCTAATCTTCTTTCTTCTTCTTTGTCTACTCTAAGTGATACTAATATTTCACTTTCTTCTTGTTCTAAATTAACTTTTTCTTCATTATTTTTATTATCACCATTTTTTTCTAAATCTGTTTTCAAAAGTAATTCATTTGGCATAGTTACATAATAAACACTTAGTACTAGTATTAGTGAAAAAAGTGTTAAAAACCATAAATTCTGCTTATTTATCATAAATCCTTCCTCTTTTCTAATACATTATATTAAAAGAGAAAAAAGATATGCTAAAAAGTTATTTTAATAAATCTCCTACAACCATTGTTAAAGCAATTTTTCCATATTCATATGTAAGTGATCCTTGTTGATATGCAATATAAGGTTCTCTTATAGGTCCATCGCATGATAACTCAATTGAAGATCCTTGCGTAAATGTTCCAGCAGCCATTATAACTTTATCTGTATATCCTGGTGTATCACAAGGTTCAACTGTTACAAATGAATCAATTGGAGAAGCACTTTGTATTCCTCTACAATATTTAATTAGTTTGTCAGCATCGTGAAAAATAATGTTTTGAACGATATCACATCTTTTATCATTATATTTAGGTTCAACATCATACCCTAACATTTCCATTGCTTTGCTAGTTAGTATAGCAGTCTTAAGACTACTAGCAACAGCATGTGGAGCCATATAAAGTCCCTCTAAAATCATTCTATTTATTCCAAGTGTAGGGCCAACTTCTCTTCCCTCTCCAGGAAGTGTTAATCTTTCTCCTGCAAGGTCTACCAAATCTTTTCTACCGGCAATATAAGCACCATTTGGAGCAAGTCCTCCACCCAAGTTTTTAATTAAAGAGCCTACTATTACATCAGCACCTACTGTAAGAGGTGTCTTATCTTCAGTTAACTCACAGTAGCAGTTATCTATCATAATGATAATATCTTTATCTATAGATTTAATAAACTTAATAACTTTTTCTAACTTTTCTATAACAAGACTTTTTCTAGTCGAATATCCTTTTGATCTTTGTATTTCTATTAGTTTAATTTTTTCTTTTGTGATTGCTTCTTTTATTTTATCGTAATCAAAATCATCGTTTATTAAGTCTATTTGTCTATATTCAACTCCAAATGATTTAAGGCTACTTGGATTATCTTTAATACCTATTACTTCGTCAAGTGTATCGTATGGTTTTCCAGTAATACTAAGCATAATATCAGAAGGACGTAAATATGCAAAGAATGCTACTGTTAAAGCATGTGAACCAGAAATAAATTGGTTTCTAACTAGAGCATCTTCTGCATCAAGTACTTTAGCAAATACTTTTTCTATTGCATCTCTTCCAATATCGTTATAACCATATCCTGTCGTAGAATTAAAGTGTGCCTCAGAAACTCCTACCTTTCTAAAAGCATTGAGTACTTTTAAACTATTTCTTTCACATAAAGCATCTATTTTTAAAAGTTCTTCTTTAACTTCCTTCTCTGCTTCATTTACTATTTTTATTGCTTCTTCACTCATTAGTAACTACCTCCATCTATTTTTATTACTTCACTATTTATATAATTTGCTTTATCACTTGCTAAAAATAATACTAAGTTAGCAATATCTTCTTCTTCTGCAAATCTGTTAAGAAGTATTTTTTTACTTTCTTCTTTTATTAGGTTTCCACCAAGATATTCGTCTTGTTCTATAACTTTTTTAGTTTTAATCCATCCTGGTGCAATTGCGTTCACATTTACATATGGTGCATATTGTTTAGCTAAGTTGTATGTAAGTGATATAAGAGCATTTTTACTAGCATCATATTCAAGTGTCACTGGGTCATATTTACCAAGTGCGTTATTACTTGATATGTTTATTATTTTACCTTTTCTTCTTGCATACATCTCATTTGCTACTTTCCTAGTCAGTAAAAAGGTACCAACAAGGTTTACTTCAAGAGTATACATGAAGTCTTCTTTAGTTTTTATATTAAAATCTTTGTTTATTTCAACTGCTGCGTTGTTAACTAATACATCTATGTAGCCAAATTTTGTTATGATCTCTTCTTGAGCGTTGTTTATATCTTCTTCACTAGCTAGATCGCATTTTATTTTATACATTCCATCCATATCTGTTGGGATTGTATTATGATATGTAAATATAACATTATAGCCATTTTCTTTAAAAGCCTTGCAAAGTGTTTTACCAAGCCCACTTGCTCCTCCTGTAATAAGTACATTTTTCATTTTTCCACCACCACTTTTCATATTTCATAAATATAATATCACAGAAAAAAACTAATAGAAAGTATTTCTCTATTAGTCTTATCATGAAATATTTATTTTAATGAGTTAATATCTTTGATCCATATCTACAAATTCACTAGGTTCATAAACTGTACCAGTAAACCATACTTCTCCACTATCTTTATCTCTAATAATAAACATATATGGTTTATCAAAAGTTAAATCTATTTTCTCAGTAGGAACCTCAAATAAGTGATCATAGAAAGGTCTAGTAACATCTCCAGCCCCTCCTAACAAAGTAGCAGCAGAAGCTTTTATTCCTTCATTAGAAAATTCTATATTTGCTTTATGCCTAACTACTGAAATAAATTCATTAGGTGAAGAAGTCATAACAGATAAATTAGATTTTGTTTCATCAAAAATATCTTCTACACCAAGTTTCTTTAAATCTTCTTTTAAATTAAGATTATATTCGAACTTAAATACCGGAATAGATGCATTTATTTCTATTACTTTACCTTGATCAAAACTTTCTGGTTTTATAGTTTTAAGTCCAGAAATAACATTGTTTAAACTTTTTGCATCAACATTATTTATATACTCTTTTAGACTAACATTTGTAGGCATTATACCAACATATTGTAATGTTGTACCATCATAAGTTTTTAAGTCTTTTGCAAAAGCTTTTACAGAGTCATCTGTATATACTAAGAAATCTGTTGATGAAGAATATTTTCCATAATTAGTATCAAGTTCATCAATAAACTGATTAACATACTTAGAAACATCAAGTCTATTTAATTCTTGTGCATATTCATAGTTACCAGGATCTTCATTTAACCAGTTAGTATATTCTGTTTCTATCATTTTATAGATGTTGTCTCTTCCTAGTTCTTTTACAATGTTATAATTATTTATTGTTGCACTTACACCTAAAACACCAGCATCATACTTATTATTAAATTTAACTTTTTCCATTGGTGTACCATCAGTTAAAGAAACAAAATTGCTATATTTTTCATGAACAAAAGAAACATCCCAGCCATGATCTCCTTTTGTACCATCTGGTTGAATTCTTTTAACCCATTCCATATCGATGCCTAATGCATTAACAAGTGCAAAATCAAGATCATTCAAATCAGCATCGCTTACAACATTATCAATTAAGTTAAGAGTTTTATCCTTAACCCAAGCATTAATTGTTTTAGCGTTTTCAAAAGAATCATACACTATATCAGCATTATATTTTCCTTTTAACTTGTTAACATAACCAGCTTGTACCTTATCTTTGAAATCATTTCTTATAAACATAGCATTAGCAAGTGACATATTCTTACTATTTACATATTTTTTTGATATATAATCGCCAACGATTGCATTGATTTGACCATATGAATCACCAGAAGCACCTTCCTTAAGCATTTGTAATGCATATTTTATTGAAAGTGGACTGTATATTTTATTTACCTCTTCATTTTCAAGTTTTAAAAATTGAAGATCAAAATTTTCAAGTGAATTACCACTCATTTTATATGGCGAAGTATATTTTTCATTTTCACTAACAATAGGATCTTTTTTTGGCTCCTTTTTATTAAGATTATTTAGAAAAAATAATTCTCCCACTATGCATGCAGCTGATATTATGACAAAGCAAATCCAAAATGTTATTTTCTTTTTGTTTCCATCTTTTTTCGTCATATCTTTTTTCACATTATCATCTTGTTCTTTTGCTATAACTTCTTCTTTATTATTATTTTGCTCATCTAAAACCGTTTTTTCTGTATTATTTTGTTGCTCTTTTGCTATAGCATTTTCTACATTATTTTCTTGTTCTTTCACAGTATCTTTTTTCTCACTATCTTCCATACTCTCTCTACCTTTCTACCTATATTAAAACATACTTTTTTTTCGTAATCAATTTAAAAAGAAAAAAGAAAAAAAAGAGGTGTAAAGAAAGTGAAAACTACTACTTATTTGTATTTAAGTAGTAGTTCCTCTCGGAAATATTTTCTGACACAACTTCAAGTTCTTCATCATCTGTATAATTTAATATTTCATCGATATCATAAAGAAGTTCTGAAACACTATTATATTTTTCATAGTCAATTTCATTTCTCTTTAAAACATCAATTTCTTTATTAGTAAGGACAATACCTTTTTGATTATATCCAATGAAATTCTCTTCAAAGTTAATTTCATTAGTTAACTTTTCAATATCATATTCTTCCATAAACTAAACAAAAAAAGCATATTACTATGCTCTTGATACATACTTTCCATCTGCTGAAGATACAAGGATTTTTTCTCCTTCATTTATGAACATTGGAACTTTTACTACCATTCCATTTTCAAGTTCTGCATCTTTCATAGCAGTTGAAGTTGTATTTCCTTTTACTCCAGGTTCTGATTTTGTAATTGTATATTCAATCTTATCTGGTAAAATCATTCCTAATACTTCACCTTCATAGAATGAAATAATTACTTCCAAGTTCTCTTTTAGGAATTTATAATCTTCTCCTAATTGTTGTTTCTTAAGTTCAACTTGGTCATATGTTTGCATATTCATAAAGCAATATTCATCACCTTGTGAATATAAAAATTGCATTGTTTGTTTTTCAATACGTGCTGTTTCTAGTTTAACATTTGTATTGTATGTTGTTTCAACTGTAGCACCTGTTCTTAAATTTTTAAGTTTAGTACGAACAAAGGCAGATCCTTTTCCTGGTTTTACATGTTGGAATTCTACAACTTGATATAAGTTATTATCAATTTTAATTGTTAATCCATTTTTGATATCGTTTACGTTTATCATTTGATTCACCTCTATCTATACTATTTTTTCTCTTTATGAGTTGTATGTTTTTGACATCTCTTGCAATATTTATTAAGCTCTAAACGGTCAGTTGTATTTTTTACATTCTTTTGAGTTGTGTAATTTTCTTCTTTGCAACTTTGACATACAAGAGTTTTACCTTGTCTATTTCCTACTTTAGCCACATTGATCCCTCCTTGGTTCCTATTGGTATTATATCAAAAAATTTATATTTTGCAAGATTTTTCTTGAAAACTAAAGATTTTGAAACATATATACCTAGAAATTATATCACATTATCCATACATTTCAAAGAATTTATTTGTAACTAATCTAGTTATTCTAATATTTGCATAACTTCTTGTATCATCTTCGTTTGAACTTACTATATTAGGATATGTAAGCGCAATAGACATTTTAGGATTATCCAAAGGGTAAAAGCCGACAAAAGCATTGCTAATTGTAGGAGTATCGATAACACCATCACCATCTGTATCTAAGAAAGATTCACTAGTCCCAGTCTTTCCTGCTGCACCCTCTACTCCTCTCATATAGTTTTTCCCAAGACCAGTTGTTACAACTTCTCTAAATCCAAGCCTTACTCTATCCATATACTCTTTTTTAATATCTAGTGTATTAAGTACTATTGGTTCAGTTTTATATATAAGATTTTCAAATGGTGTATCACTATTACTTGCATAAACTTCTTTTAATAAATGAGGTTTATATCTTACTCCACTTGTTGCAATTGTTGAAATATATTCGGAAAGCTGCATAGTAGTATATGTATCATACTGTCCAATTACATAATTTAAAAGTAAATCAGGATCTTTCGATAAACCAATATTACCTACTCCATCAACAGGTAAATCAATTTCCGTTTTAACACCAAGCCCTAAATCATTAAAGACATTTCTATATTTAGAAAAAGTATTTTCTATAGATGTATCAAATTTGGCATTATAATGATAGTTAAACCCTGCAAGCTTCATAGCAGTTTTAAACTGATAAACATTGGAAGACAAACTAAGTGCTGTAATATCATCAATTTTCCCCAAAGATTTCCAAGAACATTTTTTAGGTTTGGAATATATCTTAATACATTCATCTTTCATAACTTCACCTATTTCTATGGCACCCTCTTTAAAACCTGTGAGCATAGAAGCACCTTTAACTACACTACCAGGAGTAAATGGATTAGTTAAAGTACCAACAGTTACATCACGGAAATCATATTCATCACCATTTTTAAATATTTCAAGACCTGTCATCGCTAATATCTCACCAGTTGAAGGTTCTTTTATAACGGCATAAACAGAGTTAAATCTTGATGTTCCAGGATCTTTTTTAGCCTTTATTAGTTCAGATTTAATTATCTTGTCAATTTCCTGTTGTAGTTCTATATCTATAGTAAGCACTATATCATTACCTCTTTGCCCTTTAGTAAGAGTAACTATTTCCCCATCTTCGATTTTATATGTACTTTTTACACCTTTTAAATATTCTTCATACTGTTTCTCTATATAGCTTACTCCAACTTCATCATTTAAAGAATAACCAAGGCTCAAATAATAATCTTTATCTTCTTTAGAAATAGATGATACATTGCCAAGAATACTTCTAAATGTATCTCCATAAGGATATACTCGTTCAAAATCATATTTAATATAAAATCCATTAAGGCTATTCAAAGCTTCAGAAATATTAGCAAGTTCACTATCACTGATATCCCCCTTTTTAATAAGTTTTTCTTCATAAAAATAACCATTATTCATTAAATAATAAATATATATCACTTTCTTATCATCATCTGTATATTTATCAAGTTCATCTTTAGCAATTCTACTTAATTTAAGTCTATAAATATCATCTGAACTAAGTTTTCTATTTTCATACTTTTCCCATTCTTCATCAGTAATTAACTTCATAGCATCACTACTATTAGTAACAAGATAATAATCTTTCATCATTCTCTCATTTACTTTGGATATATCTAGGCTAACAAGAAAAGAAATATCCTTTGCCAGCTTAACTTCTTCACTTTCTGTTATTTTGTTTGGCTTAAAGTAATAAAGAGCCGCAACTTTCTTATTGTCTACTAAAAGTTTATGATTTCTATCATATATTCTCCCTCTAGGAGCAGTCTTACTTTCATAAACATTACTAGTCATTTTAGAAAGCTTAATACTATAATAATCATGCTCAAAAATAATAATTCTAAAAGTAAAAATTAAAATTATTAAAAAAGAAAAACACACAATAAAAGAAAGAATACTTATACGCTTATTTATAGTTTTCTTTATTCCTACTGCCTTATTTACTTTATTCATTTTTTTATCCATATTTATCACATTATTATTTTGTATCATAATATAAAAATTATTTAATATATTTAACTAGGGTGAGAAAATGGAATATATAATTAAAGAGTTTGTAGATAAATTAAAAGAAGAAGACATTAAAAGCTTTGCACTTAAAGAACGTGTGACTATTACAGATGAAGAAGTTAAAACCATTTATATGTACATAAAAAATTATTGGCAAATATTTTATAAAGATAATCCTGATGCACTTTTTAAAGAGTTAAAAGAAAAATTAAGTAGTGGCGTTTATAACAAAATAATTGAACTTTATAGTAAATATAAAAAGAAATAGAGCTATTCTATTTCTTTTAATTTGCCATTAAATTTTTTGCTTTTTATCATTTCAATTTCTTCTTTATATAAAGGTCTATCTTCATACCAAGGAGTCTCTAAAATTTTAGGTATATTATCTAGTCTTTTATTATAAATAATTTTTATTAAATTATCAAAGCCAAGCATTCCATAGCCAATATTTTCATGTCTATCTTTTCTAGCTCCTCTAACATTCTTACTATCGTTAACATGAACACAATGTAAATAAGAAAGTCCTATCTTTTTGTCTAATTCATCTAAGATTTTATCAAAATCTGTAATGTCATAACCACTATCACTCAAATGACATGTATCAAGGCATACTCCTATCTTAGATTTATCAGTAACACCATCGATAATCTCTTTTATCTCATCTAAATTTGATCCTACTTCACTACCTTTTCCGGCCATTGTTTCAAGAAGTATTATAACACTATCATTTGATTCATTAACTTTGTTCAAAGCAAAAATAATATTTTGGATTCCTTTTTCTATACCGAGTCCAACATGGCTTCCTGGATGAAGTACTAGATACTTAATTCCAATTTCCTCGCATCTTTTAACTTCTTGTATTAAAAAGTTTATAGAAAAGTTATATTTTGCATCATCATTATCATTAGCAAGATTTATTATGTAAGGAGCATGTACTATAATGTCTTCTATTTTCATATTATGTTCTTTCATAACTTTCTTAGCTTTTTCCGTTATCTCGCTAGATATTTTACTACGAATAGTATTTTGAGGTGCTCCTGTATAAAACATAAATGTTGTAGAACCATAGCTAAGTGCCTCATTTAAGCTTTCCAACAACTGACCCTTTGAATTAAATTTTACATGACTACCAATAAGCATATTATCACCCAAATAAATTTTAATATAAATAGTAAAAATGTACAAGAAAAAAAGAGCTAGTGCTCTTTATAATACGTAAAGTAATATTGAGAAGAAATGTAAAATTGATCCTGCAAGTACAAAGATATGGAATATTGAATGCATGTATTTAATTTTTTTGCCAATTCCATAAAATATTGCACCAACAGTATAAATGATTCCTCCTGCTATTAAAAGCCATATGCCAGGCATAGCTATTGCTTCTGTAAGTGGTTTAAATGCAAATATTATAACCCATCCCATTGCAAGATAACATATCATCGAAAATACCTTAAACTTATTTAAATCAACTGAATTAAGTACTACTCCTAAAATAGCAGCAGCCCAAACAATTCCAAATAGTGTCCACCCTAGGGCTCCACCTAAAGCAACTAACGTATACGGCGTATATGTTCCTGCAATAAGAAGAAAAATACTGCAGTGATCAATTATTCTAAATACTCTTTTTGCATTATTAACTTTAAGTGCATGATACATAGTAGACATCATATAAAGGATAATTAAAGTACTACCATAAATACAGCTACTAACAACTGCTATTGCACTATTATGCATAGCACTAAAAATAACACAAAGAACAAGTCCAGCAATAGATAAAAGAGCACCTATTCCATGACTAATAGCACTAACAAGTTCTTCTGCAAGAGTATACTTTGGTATTTCTATTTTTTCTTTTAATGTCATTCTTTCACCTCATAAACATTCTATTACTTTTTAATTCTTTCGTAAACAAAAAAGAAGACTTTTACATCTTCTTACATTATTTCAATTTCATTGTTGGGAAAAGTATTACTTCTCTTATTGTTTCAGAATTTGTAAGTAACATTACAAGTCTGTCAATTCCCATACCCATACCACCAGTTGGAGGCATTCCATATTCAAGAGCTTCTACATAGTCAATATCCATTTCGTTAGCTTCTTCATTACCAAGTTCTCTTTCTTTTAATTGGTTTTCAAATCTTTCGTACTGATCAATTGGATCATTTAACTCTGTATATGCATTAGCATATTCTCCTCCTGCTATAAATAATTCGAATCTGTAAGTAAATCTTTCATCTTCAGCCTCTTTTTTAGCAAGTGGTGTAATCTCTATTGGATATTCGTAAACAAATGTTGGTTCGATAAGTGTTTCTTCAACATATTTTTCAAAGAATGCATTAACGATGTGTCCATATCCAAAGTGTGCTTCTACTTCAACACCGTGTTCTTCTGCTATTTTCTTTGCTTCTTCAAATGTTGTAACTTTCTTAAAGTCAATACCTGTTTCCTTCTTTATAGCATCGCACATTGATATTTTCTTAAATCCTGGTTTAAGTGATATTTTTTGCCCTCTAAACTCTATATCATATGTACCATTTAATTCCATACAAGCATTGCAGATAATTCCTTCTGTTAATTCCATCATTCCTTGTAAATCACTATATGCTTTATATACTTCTATTGTAGTAAATTCTGGATTATGGTTTTTATCCATTCCTTCATTTCTGAATAGTCTGCCTATTTCATAAACAGCATCCATTCCTCCAACAATAAGTCTTTTAAGGGATAACTCAGTAGCTATTCTTAAATACATATCTATATCAAGTGTATTATGATGTGTAACGAATGGTCTTGCACTAGCTCCTCCCAAAATAGTTCCTAAAACAGGAGTTTCTACTTCAGTATAGCCGAGATTATCAAGATATCTTTGAATTGATCTAATAATCTTTGGTCTTGCGAATGCTACACGACGTGCGTCTTCATTAACTATTAAATCAACATAACGTCTTCTAAATCTTTCTTCTACATCTACTAGTCCATGGAATTTATCTGGTAATGGTCTTAGTGCTTTTACTAAATGAGTAAACTCTGTTGCTCTAATACTAAGTTCTCCCATATGAGTTCTCATAACTGTACCTTTAATACCAACGATATCACCAAGGTCTGATTTATCAAAAACTGAATAAGCATCTTCTCCAACATTATCAAGTTTTACATATATTTGAATTTGACCATACTTATCTTGTAAGTTCATGAAACCTGCTTTACCTTTACCACGTTTAGTCATTATTCTTCCAGCAATACTAACTTCTTTTTTAATTTCATCTAACTCTTCTGTAGTTTTATCTTTAAATTCTTCTTTTAAATCCCTACTGTTAGCAGTAATTTCATATTTAGAACCAAAAGGATCAATACCTTTTTCTTTTAGAAAATCAAGTTTTTCTCTCCTTATTGTTTCTTGTTCTGTAAACTCTCTCATACTAAAACCTACTTTCTTTTCAATGCACTTATTATATAGTAATATTCGAATAAAGTAAATATTTTTTCAAAAGAAAAAGGTAGCTTAGCTACCTTACTTAATTGAATTACAATTTAATTATTTACAATCAGAAACGCTTAAAACTTTAATTGCAGAAATAACTTTTCCACTTTCATTAGCAGTTACTGTTTCAACAAGACCTTTTACACTTTCAGGTTTATTCTGTGGTTCTGTCCACATTTTCATACCAGAACCTTCTGCTGGAGTAGTTAATAAATAATCTTGAGAAGTAGCGCCATCATATAAATCTTTAAGATCTGTATATTGAGTAAGCTCATTGTTTCCAGAAACAACTAAGTCTCCAAGATTATCTGCTAAATCTTTTTGGCTTACAAAGTTAATTCCTTGGTTAGAACCATCTTTTGCTACGAAATAATAGTTATAATTTTTACCGTTGTAAGTAACACCTACATAAGCATAATCCCATGTATCACTAAATGGTGATCTTCCGCCTTTTTCAACAGCTACACAAGATTTTCCATCTTCATGTCCAACTGGTATTAGATATAAAGTATTTACATCGAATAATTGTACTTTAGTAGCTTGGTTAACCATGTTTCTAGTATCATCGATATATCCAGAAGCAGATTGAGCAAATGCTGATTTTCTTGAGTTAGAAATATATTGTGTAACACTTGGAATAGCAATAATCATTAAAACACCTAAGATAATGATAACTGCAAGTAATTCAATTAAAGTAAAACCTTTTTTATTTGTTTTTTTCATTATAAATTATTTCCTCTCTTCCTTTATTTTATAAATAAAGTTTATAATAAGGGAAATAAAAAGTCAATATATTAAGAAATAATTAGACATTTTTTAACATATTTATACAATTATTTTAAAAAAATTGATCTATACGATCAATTTATTATTTTTAATAAATATTTACTGTTTCTCTGTGAAGTTTAGCCTTTATTTCATCAATATTATTTATCAAGTTTTTTTCTACTGTACTTCCCTTCACAACAAGATCAAATCTATCAGAAGTATTCAAATCACCAAGCTTAGATAAGTTAATTCCTCTGTTATATGCTACAGAATCATCTGTAGTATTTTCACATTTCATATCTGAACATGACACTAGATGTGCATAGTATACTCTTTCATATTCACCAGTTGTAGGAATCTGTTCAAGAGTAATTGCTACAAATGAAAGTTCTTTAGAATAATAAGTATCATATGGAGACACTTCAAGATCTACACTATCTAAATTTGCAAGTTTAATGATTGTAACACTATAAGCATCTGGATATTCTATAGAAGTATCGCTTCTTATTTTATATTCAGCGGCACTAATCATATTTTGTGCATCTTTTAAAAACGTTTCTTTTTTGTTTTTATCTAAAGTAGAAATAATATTAGGAACCGCTATTGTCATTATTACTCCCAATATAACAATAACCGCTAAAAGTTCGACCAAAGTGAATCCTTTTTTGTTTTTTCTCATCATATCACCATACCTTAAAATAATTATAATATTATTAAGATAAGTTTTCAAGGAAAAAAAAGATGCTCCATTTATAAGCATCAATTTATTTGTCTTGTAACATATTTATAAGATTAACTTTAAACATATCTTTTTCAGGATGAGTTTTAGAAATCATAACACCTTTATAAGTAGAAAGCTCTGCACGATGTCCTTCTTCAAGTATTTCTTCTGGTGTAATGTTAGTAAGAAGAACTATTTTTTTATCTTCGTAAACTGTATAATGTAATCTTATCTCACCATGTACTTGTGCAAAAAGTTTTGCAGTTGGTAATTTTAATTCATAAGATTTTGTATTTTCTTTTTTAGAAACCGCTACTAATTCACCTAAGAAATTACCATTTCTAATTTCAGGGTAATATTCAAATGTTAACTTCTTATAAGCAAACATATTATATTTTCTTACAGTTCTTTCTTTCTTTCTAAAATCATTCTCATTTTGATATTCAAATATATAACTTTGTTTCATAGTATTCAACCCCCACTACATTATTTTAATATGAGACTCTCTTAAGACCCCTATTCTCAAGATGTGTTAGTATTATAACACGAAATTAACTAATTGTCAAATTTTTATTTGTTTTTTTTACTTTACTTGTACAATTAGCTTAATGGCAGTCCTTTCTTCATTGTCAATTTTTATGTCTGCAAATGCTGGAACACAGACAAGATTTTTCCCAGAAGGAGCTAAAAAGCCTCTACAGATAATTATTGCTTTAACGGACTGATTAAGTGCTCCTGCTCCAATTGCTTGTATTTCCACTGTATCTCTTTCTTTCAAGATATTAGCAAGTGCTCCCGCAACAGAATTAGGATTAGATTTACTAGATACTTTAAGTATTTCCATTATTATTCCTTCCTTTCAAAATAAGTATATTAAATTGAAGAAAAAAAATTACAAAAAAAAGTGATAGCTAAGTATCACCTTTTGTTATGTCTTTTTTATAATTAAAATTCTAGTTTTTCAATTTCGTCATTATTTACCATAGGTGTAACAGAAACTGGTGTTGGTGCTATAGTTGGCGCTACTGCTGGAGTAACTGGCGCAACAGGTGTTACTGGTGTAACAGGTATTGTTGGAGTTTGAATGCTTGGAGTAACTGTTGCTGTAAGTGTATCAACAGGTGCTGGTGCAACTGTTGGAGCAGTTGGAATTGTTGGTGTAACAACTGGTGTAGTTGGTACTGTAGGTACAACTGGTGTTACTGGTATTGTTGGAACAACTGGTGTTACAACTGGTTCAACTTTTACTTCTTCTTTAACTTGAGGTATTGGTCCTACTCCTGGAGCATTTATGCTAGGTTCCATTATAGGAGCACCTGCATAAGCTTCACGAACTGTTGCAGTTGGAATTGGAGCAGTATTCTCAAGTGGATTAGCACCACCATATATTTCTCTTGGTTTTTCAATTAAATCTTCTTTGTTTATAAGTTCTGGATTAGCACCACCATACACAACTGGTGTTGGCTTAACTTCTTCTTTTACTTCAGGTACAACTGGTGTAACAGTTGCAACTTCAGGAGTTACTGGAAGTGGTGTTGGTGTAATTACTGGTGCTACTGGTTCAACTGTTGGAATAACTGGTGTTGAAACTTCATTTTCAATAGCAGGTGCACTAACACTTACTTCTACCGGTTTAACTTCATCTAATAATGGTTGAACTACTGGTTGTGAAACTTCTTGTACTGGAGCCGGAATAACTGGTGTTGGTTCAACTGCTGGTTCAACAATTGGAGTTGTATCTATAACTGGTGTATTTAAAATACTTGGTGTCTCTTGAACTGGTTCTGGTGTTGGAATAGCATTTAAAATGCTTGGTGTTTCAACTGCAGGAGCAGCAGATTCAGAGAAGTTAATTGGCCCAACTGGTGGAACATCATTAACAACTGGCTGTGGATTAACTTCTGGTGTAACTGGTTGTGGATTAGCATTAATGAATCCATTCATATCACCATTTACAGCCACGTTTGTATCAATATTAGGTACTGGTTCTTGTGCAACAGGGGCAGCATCTACAGATAAATCCTTATCTTTACCTTTACCCATACATAACAAAACAATTCCAATAATTAGTAATAAAATTCCAACAATAATAAGTATCCCTTCTGTTGAAGTAATAAATTCAACAATATCAAAACTTAATAATTCAAAAACATTCATCTTTTTATCCTTCTTCCCTAATCTATTCTAATAAAATGATAACAAAAAACAATATCAAATGCAAGAGATATTTTATAAAGATTAGCAAAAAAAGAAGAACTATACAGTCCAAAATATTATTCAAAAATTTTCCAAATACCACCATTTTCAAACGGGTATTTTTTAAATGTAAGTTGTTCTTTAGTAATTGGATGATAGATAGTTAAACTATAAGCCCAAAGAGCTATTTGCTTATTATCACATTTTCCATATCTTTGATCACCATACAAAGAATTTCCTCTCGATGCAAACTGAACTCTTATCTGATGATGCCTTCCAGTAAGAAGTAAAATGTCGACTAAAGATAAATTTTTATCTTTATTTTCTTTTAGTACTTTATATTCAAGCACTGCTTCTTTCCCTTTTTCCTTAGTAGTAACAACTGTATTTCCATCCTCTTTTTTTAAAAGATAATCATGATACGTACCATTTTTATTTTGTAAGAAACCATTTACTACTGCTAAATATCTTTTTGTAAATTTATGTTCTTTTATCATACTAGTAAGTCTTGATGCTGCTTTTGAACTTCTTGCAAATATCATAACACCGCCAACCGGTCTATCAAGTCTATGAACAAGACCTAAATATACATTACCTGGTTTATGATATTTTTCTTTAATATACTTCTTAACTATAGTAAGCATATCAATATCACCAGTACTGTCAGCTTGGCTTAAAATATTACAAGGCTTTACAACCACTATAATATGATTATCTTCATATAATACCTCTAACTTATTCATATGACTCAAATCTTGAACATATTCCACACGGAAGAGTTATATCATTATTTTTTGGTTTTAATCCTATCTCTTCTGAATATATTTTCCCTTCATATTTTTTTCCTACTGTAAGTTTAAGAACATTAGTAAATACTTCTTTTGAAAGCCCTGTTGTATATGAATTTATTATAAAGAAAAGTGGTTTATCGCTTAATATTTCACAACACAATTCTACAAGTGGAAATAAATCTTTTTCAATATTCCAAACTTCCTTATTAGCTCCCTTACCATAACTAGGTGGATCCATAACTATTGCATCATACTTATTACCACGTCTTATTTCTCGCTTTACAAACTTTACAACATCATCAACAATATAACGTACATTGCAAGAATCAAGCTTATTTGTTTTGACGTTTTCTTTTGCCCAGTCTGTCATCCCCCTTGAAGAGTCAACATGAACAACACTAGCGCCTGCCTTAAGACAAGCAACAGTAGCACCACCGGTATAAGCAAAAAGATTTAACACCTTGACTTCTCTTTTAGAGTTTTTAATTTTATTCATCATAAAATCCCAGTTAACAGCTTGCTCTGGAAACAATCCAGTATGTTTAAATCCCATTTGTTTTATGTTAAAAGTAAGCTCTTTATAACTTACCTGCCAAACTGGTTTTATATTTTTTAAATTTTCCCAAGCTCCTCCACCTTTATCACTGCGATGATAATGTGCATGAATCACTTTTCTATTTTTTTCAATTAAATTTCCATTATTCCAAATAATCTGTGGATCTGGTCTTAATAAATAAAAATCTTTCCATCTTTCTAATTTTTCACCATTTGAGGTATCTATAAGTTCATAATCTTTCCATTCATTTGCTATAAGCATAATATCACCCGAAAAGAGTATAACATAAAAGAACTATATTAGTCATTCAAATTTATGAATGTTTCATATAGTTCTTGACATTTATCTTTATCCATTTCATTTATATTTTTGCAAGGATAATCTATACCTAAAGTTTCGTATTTTTCAGATCCTAGTTTATGATATGGAAGAAACTCAATTTTTTCAATATTATTTATCTTTTTTAAGTACTTTTTGAGTTTAACTAAATAATCCATATTATCCATAATAGTTGGGACTACCACTTGTCTAACCCAAACTTTTTTATTATTTTTGTTTAAAGCTTCAATAAATTTTTCTGACTCTGTAATTTCCTGACCCGTAATTTTTTTATATCCTTCTTTTTCAGCATGTTTTATATCAAGTATTACTAAATCAACATATTTAAGAATCTCATCATATCTACCTACTCCAACACCTGCCGTATCAAGTGCCGTATTGATATCATTTTCTTTAAGTAACTTCAAAGTTTCTATTAGAAAGTCTGGCTGTAGAAGTGGCTCCCCTCCTGAAAAGGTTACACCACCTGTTTTACCAAAGTAACTTTTATATCTAATTATTTTTTTAACCAGTTCTTCTGGTTCATAGTTATCGTTTAGTCGATGCCACATTTCTGGATTATGACAGTATATACATCTTAACTTACAGCCGTTTAAAAATACAACTGTTCTAATACCAGGTCCATCAACTAGACCAAATGTTTCTATTGAATTTACACTACCTTTAGCCATATTACATCTTCTCATGGAATGTTCTTGCAATAACTTCTTCTTGTTGTTTTCTAGTTAAACGATTAAATCTAACAGCATATCCTGATACACGAATAGTTAAAAGAGGATATTTTTCAGGATGTTCCATAGCATCTATCAATGTTTCACGGTTTAATACGTTTACATTTAAGTGATGTGCATTTTGTACAAAATAACCATCAAGTAGTGATACTAAGTTAGTAACTCTATCTTCAATATTTGTACCTAATGCACTAGGTACTATAGAGAATGTATTAGAAATACCATCACGGCAGCAATTTGCATAATCAAGTTTTGCAACTGAGTTAAGGCTTGCAAGGGCACCACTTTCATCTCTTCCATGCATTGGATTAGCTCCTGGGGCAAATGGAACACCTTTAGCTCTACCATCTGGAGTTGCACCAGTTTTAGAACCATATACTACATTTGACGTAATTGTAAGTACTGATAATGTTACTTCTGCATTTCTATATGGTTTATGTTTAGCAAGTTCATGATACATTTTATCAAGAATTTCTTTTGCAATGTTATCTACTCTATCATCATCGTTTCCATATTTAGGGAAATCTCCTTCAATTTTAAAGTCGATAGCAATTCCGTTTTCATCTCTTACTGGCATAACTTTAGCATATTTAATTGCTGAAAGACTATCAGTTGCAACAGAAAGTCCAGCAACACCATAAGCCATAAGGCGTCTTACTAAAGTATCATGTAAAGCCATTTGTCCTTTTTCATAAGCATATTTATCATGCATGTAATGTATTATGTTCATAGCATTTGAATATATCTCTGCTACCTTTTCTATCATTTTGAAATAGCTTGCTTTAACTTTTTCGTAATCTAAAACTTCATCTTTCATTATTTCAAAGCCATCGATAACCTTTTCATTTTTAACTTCATCGATGCCACCATTTATAGAATATAAAAGTGTTTTAGCAAGGTTGCAACGTGCTCCAAAGAATTGCATATCTTTACCAACTCTCATAGCAGAAACACAACATGCAATTGCATAATCATGTCCGTATAAAGGTCTCATAACATCATCATTTTCATATTGTAATGAATCAGTTTCTATACTCATCTTAGCGCAGTATTTTTTGAATGCCTCTGGAAGTTTTGTACTCCAAAGTATAGTCATATTAGGCTCTGGTGATGGGTCAAGATTTTTAAGTGTATGTACTAAACGGTAACTAGTTTTAGTAACCATTGATTTACCACTTTCATTGATACCACCAATTGAACATGTAACCCAAGTTGGATCTCCTGAGAATAATTCATCATATTCTGGTGTTCTCAAATGTCTTGCTAAACGAAGTTTGATAACGAACTGATCGATTAACTCTTGTGCTTCTTCTTCTGATAAAATTCCATCTTCTATATCTCTTTTAATATATATATCAAAGAAAGCATCTACTCTTCCAAGACTCATTGCAGCACCATTGTTTTCTTTTATGGCAGCAAGGTATCCAAAGTATGTCCATTGTACTGCTTCTTGAGCATTTTTAGCGGGTTTTGAAATATCAAAGCCATATTTTTTAGCCATTGACTTAATTTCAGCAAGTGCTCTATATTGCATTGAAACTTCTTCACGTAATCTTATAAGCTCATCAGTCATAGGGCCTAATAATTTATTTTCCCATTCATCCTTTTTGCATTCCATTAAGTAATCGATACCATAAAGTGCTATTCTTCTATAGTCACCTATAATTCTACCTCTACCATAAGCATCAGGAAGTCCTGTCAAAAGTCCAACATGTCTTGCCTTTCTAATATCAGTAGTATAAGCATCGAATACACCTTGATTATGTGTTTTTCTAAATTCATTAAAATACTTGTCAACATCTTTATTTAAACTATAACCATAAGATTCTAGTTCTTGATAAACCATTCTAATACCACCATAAGGGTTAACTATTCTCTTAAGCGGCGCATCAGTTTGAAGTCCAACTATAACTTCATTTTTCTTATCTATATATCCAGGAGCAAAAGCATCAATACCAGACATATGATCTACATCAATGTCAAGTACATGTACTTTAAGTTCTTCCTGTAAAAGAGATTCACAAATATTCCAAACCTTTTTTGTCTTTTTAGAAGTACCAGACAAGAAAGATTCATCACCATCATATGCTTCATAGTTTTTTTGAATAAAGTCACTGACATTTATCTCTTTAGTCCAGTCTCCTTCTTTAAAGTTTTTCCATTCTTCTCTCATTTTATTACCTCCTCAATCATCTAGCTATGCATTGTCTTTAAATTACGCATAGGTTACATTATATCAAATTTTCAATTCTTAATCTACATTTTTTTATCATATTATTTATCTTGGTCATTTTTTTACATTTTAAAACTGATAAACAAGTTATCAGTTAAAAATTTTCTTAATATTTAATGATGCATTATAAATATCATTCTTTTTTAAATTTTTATTTTTTTCATTAAGTATTTTAATTGCTGTCTTCATATCACACTTTTCTTTTACGATAATATCAATAAGTTCTGCCTCAATAGAATAGTCTTTCTTTTCTACTAGCTCTATTTTTTCTAATTTTTTTTCAAGTACGACTACATATTCGCCCTTTTCTATTTTCTCATCATTTTTTATAATATCGTAGACTTCCTCTATATTTCCAAAAAATGATCTTTCATGTATTTTAGTTAAATCTGATGCAATAAATATTTTACTATCCATAAAATTTTCTTTCAAAAGTTCAACAAGTTTTAAAAGCCTTTTAGGAGACTCATATATAATAAAAGTTGAAAAACTACTTTTCTTAATTTGTTCAATTTTCTCTCTGAGTTTTTTGTTATCAACTGGCAAAAATCCTATAAAAGTAAAATTTGATGTATCAAGTCCAGATATTGAAAGTGCTGTAATTATTGCTGAAGGCCCCGGAATTCCTATTACTTCTATTTTATTTTCTCTTGCTAACTTTACAAGCTCATATCCAGGATCAGATATGCAAGGTGTTCCAGCATCAGATACTAAAGCAACATCACTGCCATTTAGAATTTTTTCTATAATTGCACCACTTTTACTTCTTTCGTTAAATTTATGATACGCTGTCATTTGTTTTTTTATATTAAAGTGATTAAGTATTTTAACGGTCTGTCGTGTATCTTCAGCAGCAATAAAATCTACTTCTTCAAGTATCTTTAAAGCTCTTTCTGAAATATCGCTTAAATTTCCAATTGGAGTTGCAACTACATAAAGTTTTCCCATATTATCACATCCTATTTTAGCATACTAATAAATAAGTAAAGTGTACTAATAACCATAATTATAATTGCAGTTATTTTATACCAATCCATTTTTTTGTTCATTTTGTATCTCCTATCATTTTAAACTGTTGTTTTTGCTTTTTTATGTATACCTAAGTACTTTGGATATTGTGTTGGATGCAAAAGTACATTAGAAGATGCTACTTTATCTGCAAATGTTACTATCCAAGACTCTACATACTTAGGTGGTGTTATGTTAAGTGGAAACATGTGTTTTATTATTATATCTTTAATTTTTGGTGTTATTAAAGCCCCAAATTTTTTTTCTGCATTAACGCAAGCTTCTTTAGCATGAACAAATCCATGCATTTTAAAAAGTTTTGTTTTCTTCTTTTTATTTTGCCATGGTTCACTATAAAAATCATGTAGCAAACCTCCTATAGCAGCACTTCTATAATCAAAGCCGTTTTTCTTAGCCAATCTATAAGCAAGTATTGATACTTTGAGTGAGTGTTCATAAACACTTTCATCTTCATGATGTGGATATTCTTTTCTTTTTTGAAATTCTTTGTTTTCAAGGATATCTTTTACTATCTCATAATACTCGGTAAAATCTTCTTTTATCATAATAAAAACTCACCTATTTTCTATTAAGAGTATATCACAGCTTTTATTACAACATCAATGAAAATCACTATTAAATTCTTGGCAAAAAAAACCTTGATTACTCAAGGTTAAATACAAAATGGTCGGGAAGACAGGATTTGAACCTGCAACCCCTTGGTCCCAAACCAAGTGC